>JAAGKN010000668.1_pt1 | contig 59653 bp, 59 predicted proteins | sample 6206371 | NCBI WGS metagenome assembly JAAGKN01 (sample SAMN11533720, study PRJNA540317) | gut metagenome | isolation source: fecal pellets from male and female animal of same cohort | host: Peromyscus leucopus | place: USA:CA | collected 2017 | reverse complement strand
TCACGCAGGGGGTCGCGGGTTCGAGCCCCGTCCGCTCCGCCACCTTTGCTTTTCTTAAATTTTATTTTTGACATTTGACTATATTGACACTCAAAACATTTCTTAAACATAAAATTCTAGAATCTCTTTGTCTTTTTATGCTGTCTTAGGAATTTATAACATAGCTCGAGAAATAGATTAATAGGTTTTGTAAAATCATTTTAGAGATTTTGTATAATCTGATTGAGTTCTATGGTCTTATTTTTATGGCTTATGAGTGTTTTTTCGAGAGTTTCTAGGGATTTTGGCGAAATATATTCTAGGAGTTCTACAATATGATTATATTTAGCTAAAGTCGGATCTTGTGCGTAAAATCTACGCAAGATTCTCTGTGAATCTGCCTTAAATAGCTCCTGCTCATACACACCCAAAGCCTCCGCGATAAAGGGAATCATATCCGCTTTTAGCTCAATATTACCATTAAGGTAGGCATAGATACTAGAAATCGTAGGTATTTCACCCGTCTTATTTGCACGCAAACCTAAGTCGATAAGGCGATTGGCAAGTTGTTTTTTGCTAAGATTTTTTTCTTTAAGTATTTCATTTATTCGTTCGACTACTTTCATTTATTTTACTCTACAATAGATATTCATAGGTTTTTATTATTGTAACGATTAAATTATCGTAAAAGGATAATTTAATTATTGATATGATATAAATTCATATATTTTACAAAAAATTGGAGGCAATTAATGGATTCTCAAATGATAATGACAAGCTTGCAAGATAAACTGCCAAAGGATTTAGATTCTATGCAGATATTCAAAGAAAAGCTAGACAAACTTGATGATAAGCAAAAAGACGATATGTTTGCAAAAATATCTATGCTTAACCTGAAAAGTCCTAAACTTGTTTTTTGGGTAGGAAGTTTCTTATTTGGAAATATTGGTGTAGGAAGGTTTATGATCGGTGACACCTTGCTTGGTGGCATTCGTTTGACACTGGTTGCATTATCTATAATTTTTGAGATAATTAGTGATGGGACAAACCCAATACTTCATGGATTGGCTCTGTGGATAAACTTAGCTGTGTGGATTTGGTGGATTGTGGATTTGTTTATCGTAGGTAAAAAACTAAGAAAACAGAATCTTGAAAAAATAATGCAGATTCTATAATATGATTCTACATTAACGATAATAACAATTAAGGAGATACAATGAAATATACACAAAACGTAATAATGGGCTTTATGGCAGCAGTAATGGTATTTATTATAAGTGGTTGTGGCAATAATTTTAAATGTGATGACAAAGATTATGCAGAACAAGCTTTAAATATTTTATTTTTTAGTGATGCAAGTGGTAAAAATGAGCTTAATCTAACGATCCAAAAATTGGGCTTTGAAGTTGGAAATATACAGCTTCTCAATCTTGATAAAGATAAAAAATCCAGTGTTTGTAAGGTAGAAATTGCAAATAGCTATGTTCAAAAGGGTGTAGAAACCTTTAAGTCAATTCAAAAAGGTGATGCAGAATTACCAGAAACAGATTTTACAAAAACTTATTTTTCTGTTGCACGACTTAGTAAAGATGCGCTTCTTATTGGACTAGTAGCTAATAATCTTTATGAACATACTTTTAATAGTAAAGAGATAAGGGACAATTTCAATATTCAAGATATGCAAATCTTAATTGGTATAGCGACAATTGCTACACAACTTGCATCAAATGGCATGACTTATAAAACTTATGACAATGGAGCAGGTGATCTAATGATAGAAGTATTAAAATAACCAAATACTTTCAGCTCTCTCTGACTTCTTTACTTAAAGTCAGAGAAATTTAATAAACCAAGATAAAGGGAAACCATGGGAAAACTACTACCAAACATACTAATAGGTATTGTAATTATTGGGCAGAACTTATTTGGAGAAACAGAGGGCTATAGAGAGTCTGTAAGTTATATTAACCCTGCCGAAGACCATTGGAGCAATAATTATATTACATACCAATGCAAAAGAATTGTAAAATTGAACTATGAATCTCATAAAAATAACCTTCATACAGCAAGAGATATTACTGGATACTTTGGTTATAAAGAAGATGATGATTTGGAGAGTATGGCAAAAGCCGATAAACAAGCTAAAACACTAGCAATAGAATTAAACAAAATAAGTAATAAATTCTACAATACAAATATACTTATAAGCCATGACTATTGCATAACTAGTATTGATTATGAAAACAATATCAAGCCTAAAAAAGACATAGATACAGAGCCTATTGATTTTGCAGAATACTTCAAAAACGCCCCTGATGATAAACTACTAAAATAAGGAGACACAATGGCTTATGATTACAATCCGCAAAAGCGATTCTCAAAGAGAAATGCTCCATACAGCTATACATTCGTAGATTCACACTATAAAAGCGATAGTGTGGCACAAAAGGGCGGTAGAAAGTTTAAGGCATTTTTTGATGAAATGTGTAGCTACATCTTTGATATTAACCTTGCTTTATTAGAAAATACGGGTGATTTTCCCATCGTTTATAATGAGCGAAGTAACTCGGCTACTATCGCCATAGCACTTTCTTGCCAAACACCCTATGTCATCAGCGAAATGAGTATAGATCGCCAAAAGTTAAAATCAGGCGAAGAAGAAGATCAAAACTCAAAAGGGCGTTTAGATTTTTGGTGCTGCACGGATGATAGAGATGGTAAAAAAAACGCTATATGGATAGAATCCAAGCATTTATGGCTCAATATCGGCAAAAAGGCACAAAGACAATTCACTTCAGGAAATCAAAACCGCATCAAAGAGGCAATGAAACAATTGCGAGATGCAGCAATATATCAAAAAGACAATGATTATAATGACTTTAACCTCGCACTTTTTAGCATCAATATCTTTTGTAAAAGAGAACAAGCCCCTAATGATTTGCACGAGCTAGATTCTGTCAATTTTGCAAAGGAAATCATGGATATGATTTTAGAATCTGCCCAAGAAGCAGAAGGTATCGAAATTGATGGCATACTATGTGGAGTGCTGGATTTACGTCCGAGTATCGACACAGACGAACAAGATACTTATCACATATATAGCGCAGAATATATGCCCTTTGTGCTACTATGCGGTGTCGTCTCATATGAGCGATAAATCACTCACTTTCATATTTCGATAGACAATCTTAGACTAAGTGCAATTGTGTGCAAAAGCTTCGCATATTTATTTCATCATCTCCAGCACTTTCCCTATATCACCATTAAGGCATAGAGATTGTGCTTGTATTTCTTTAGGAGCAAATGCTTCGCCGTTATTGATGCACACATACATTGCTTGTGGATTATTCATAGTGATTCGCCAAAATGGGTATTTAATGATCGCGGGTGTATTGCCGCCTACACCAAGCTCCAAAAGCAAAATACGCTTATCTCCATATTTGCTTATAAAATCCTCATATCGCTTGCAAGCTGCCGCCCAGCCATTATCCTGAACAAACTTATCATCACTGCGTAAATTTGTCGTCATGGGTTTTCCACATACGGGACAATAAGGTATAAGCTCTGTTGGGATTTTCATATTGTTTTGCTCAATAACCATTTTGCGGATAATATCTTCATTGTCATAGGTTTTGTTATGACAAGCTACCGAGCATTGCAAAAGACCATAATCACCCTGTGTATAAAACAATCGTGCCTTATCAAAACCTGCATTTTGAAAGCAATGATCGACATTTGTAGTCAGCACAAAATAATTTCTATTTTTTACAAATGATAAGAGATTCTCATACACTACAAGTGGGGGTTGCTCATAACGATTATACAAAATATGCCTTGACCACCATGCCCAATATTCCTCTAAAGTATCATAAGGATAAAAGCCGCCTAAATAAATATCGGTTATGCCGTATTTTGCATGAAAATCTGCAAAATATTTAAAAAAGCGTTCGCCTGAATAAGTCAAACCTGCCGATGCAGAAAGCCCTGCTCCTGCACCAATTAAAATAGCATCTGCTGCTTCAAGCTCGGTTTTAATTTTACTTATTTGTTCTAAGAAGTTTTGTGTATATGTCATAATCGCCCCCTTTAAATACATTAAAAACTACTTTGATTTTGCTTTGTGTTTGCTGTTTATACCCACTCACTGCTTGTATGGCAATCTCGGCAGCACGTTTGTTTGGAAAATGAAATTCACCGGTAGATATGCAACAAAATGCCAAACTTTTCAAGTTATTTTCATCGGCAAGTTTGAGACATGCACGATAACAGCTTGCAAGCTGTTGCTCATGCCATTTGGTGAGTTCGCCGACAACCATCGGACCTACGGTGTGTAAAATGTATCTGCATGGTAAATTGTAAGCACTTGTTATTTTAGCTTGCCCGACAGATTCTTCCTTACCCTGTGCAATCATTATATTTGCACATTCCAATCGTAACTGCACACCTGCAAAAGTGTGTATAGCATTATCAATACAACCATGATTAGGGCAGAAACAGCCAAGCATTTGCGCATTTGCCGCATTCACTATACCATCGCATTTAAATGTAGTAATATCACCTTGCCACAGATATATATCAGACATTATGGGCGAGAGATCAGCAATATTTGTTATCTCTTTTTGCTTGAGTATTGCTTGCAGGTATTGATTCTGTATTTGCAAAAATTCTTCACTTACCTCTTTGGGCATACGCATATTGACAAGCGCACGGAATAATGTAAATTTTTGGTTTTCAGGCACACAAGGCACACTTTCCCCACGCTCCGCACAAAGTATTTCTATCAATTTATCTGATAATTTAGTTGTGTCATTCATTGATTTATCATTATGCCTTTATGCCTTAGATTCTAGATACTCCTCATAACTCCCGCGAAAGTCGATGATTTTCGCGCCATTATTATCGTAATCTGCTACAAGTTCAATGATTCTGTTTGCATACGCATCAATCAATTCCCTATCGTGGCTGACACAAATCACATTTCCGCTGTATTTATACAACGCCTCGCCAAGCGCGATAATTGATTCTAAGTCTAAATGATTTGTTGGCTCATCAAGCACAAGAAAATTCCCGCCTTCAAGCATCAATTTACTTAACACCATTCGGTGTTTTTCTCCTCCACTCAAAGCATTCACAGATTTTTCTTGCTCTTCGCCACTAAAAAGCATACGCCCCAAAGCATTGCGTATTTCTCCGCTTTCTTTTTTCTTATCAAACCCTCTTAACCATTCATAAAGACTCTCTTCACCCTTGATTTCTTCGCTCACATTTTGCGGAAAATACCCTCTTTGGATTGTTGCACCCCATTTGACAATCCCGCTATCAGGCGTCAATTCTTCAACCAGAATCTGACACAATGTGCTTTTACCCACACCATTTGATCCGATAATCGCAATTTTATCGCCGGGCAAAATCTTTAGATTCACATCTTTAAGCACACACAACGAGCCATAGCTTTTTGAGATATTCTCACATTCTAATGCTTCATTGCCAATCGCACGATTCGGCTTAAAGACAATACTCGGATCGCGTCTGGAGCTTACCGCAAGAGAAGCAATATCAAGCTTTTCAAGCTGTTTTTGTCTGCTAGTAGCTTGTTTAGCCTTGCTTGCATTTGCCGAAAAACGTGCTATAAAAGATTCTAATTCTTCTTTTTCTTTGAGTTTTTTGTTGCGTTCCATTTCTTGTTGTTTAGCAATAAGCGTGCTTGCGATATACCAATCATCATAATTCCCACTAAACTCACGCACCCCTCCAAAATCCATATCCAAAATATGCGTGCAAACGCTGTTTAAAAAATGCCTATCGTGGCTAATGACGACCATTGTGCCCTCATGTCGTTTAAGATTCTCTTCAAGCCATGCAATAGAGTGCAAATCAAGATTATTTGTCGGCTCATCGAGGAGCAAAATATCCGGTTTGGGGAAAAGCACTTGCGCTAAGAGAATCTTAAACTTATCCCCACCTGTGAGTGTTTTCATTAGCTCATTATGAAATGAAGCAGGGAATCCTAAATCTTCAAGGATTTTTTCAATCACGACATCATATTCATACATCGGATCTTCTTCTGCACAAATCATCTCAAGATTCCCTAATTCTTCATTCACACGCTCATCGCTTAAATCACCATTTTCATAGAGATATTCTTTGCGTTTGATCGCATCATAAAGGCGTTTATTGCCAATAAGCACAGCATCTTTAAGGCTCAAGTCTTCAAAGGCATACTGATCTTGCCCCAACACGCCCATTTTCAAACCTTTTTCTATTACAACTTCGCCGCTACTTGATTCATAAACGCCCGATAAGATTTTTAAAAAAGTCGATTTACCCGCGCCATTTGCTCCAATAAGCCCATATCGCTTATGCGCATCAAGCTTAATATTCACATTTTCAAAAAGCTTTTTGGTGGCAAAGCGCATAGAAAGATTAATAGTCTGCAACATCGTCATTATCCTTAAAAAAATATGAATATGATTCTACTATAAAAGTCTGCTTAGATTCTAAATTTTTCAAAACAAATTTTAAAAAACATTAAGAAAAAAATGCAAAAATAGAATCTTTAAAACGAAAGGCAAAAATAATGGAATATGAAAATCTGAAAGGCAAAAATAATCTTAGCCTCGCTTCACCACTTTATGCAAAGGATTTAGATGAAAGCTTTTGCGTGATTGATATGCGCTATCCTCAAGACTATGAGATGATTCATATTAAAGATTCTCTTAATCTCAATAATCCCTACGATATTTACGAACACATCAAACGCCACCCGCAAAAAAAATGTGTGCTTGTGTGCTATTCAGGTCATATGGCAAGCATTTTAGGAAGTGAGCTTGTCGAAGAGGGTTTGGAGAATGTTTATTTCTATGATGATGAATTTCATACCTTAGAAAATGCACCTATTCAACTCATCGCCAAATAATGCTATAATTTCTATAAATTTATCTTATCAAAGGTTAAACAATGAGTATTTTGCTTAACATCAATGTTTTGTTTTATATTATAGCATTTTTGTTTGGGGGGATTCCTTTTGGTTTAATTCTCGTTAAATTGCGTTATGGGATTGACATTCGCAAAATCGGTTCAGGAAGTATTGGAGCGACTAATGTCTATCGAGCGATCAGAGATACTGATCCTAAAAATGCCAAAAAATTTTCTATCCTTACAATTATACTTGATGCAACAAAAGGCTTGATTGTCGTGCTTGCAGCAAAGATTCTCGGACTTAGCTATGAGACACAATGGGCAATTGCATTATTAAGCATTTTAGGGCATTGTTACAGCCCGTATTTAGGATTCAAAGGTGGTAAAGGCGTGGCTACAGCTATTGGTTCAGTGATTCTGCTCATTCCCATAGAGGGCATTTGTGGGCTGATTATATGGGGTATTGTCGGCAAGGTCTTTAAGATTTCATCAATCTCTTCACTTGTGGGTGTGCTTAGTGGGATTGGTTTAACCTTTGTAGTGCCCTATCTTTTCCCTATTCCTTCTAGCATTTCAATTGTTGATCAAATCCACACTCACACACCTGCTGTGCTTATCGGTCTATTTATCATTTATACACATATTCCTAATATCAAGCGTCTTTTTAGCGGTCAGGAAAGTAAGGTATTATAAAAATGACAAAAACAGATTCTCATCTTATCACATTGTCTATTGAGAATCTCAACATCAAAGCGATCATTGGCGTATTGGAGAGTGAAAGAACCACATCTCAAAACTTGCACATCAAGGCAAAGATTACTTATTTTTATTCTGTCCAAGAGGAAGCTTATATTGATTACGCACTAGTGAGTGAAATGATTTGTCAAAAACTCCAAAATGAGAAATATGATCTTTTAGAATCTGCTCTGTGTGATATTGCTCAACATCTCAAATCTGTTTTTCCTGCCATCACTTCACTTGAGATTCACATTAAAAAGCCCGATATACTCGCTCCAATCGTTGTAGGAGCAAGCATTTCTAAACATTGGTGATTTTCTATTATTCAGTTTGCAGTCACTGCACTCTTAAAATAACTTCTACCAAACTCCTTGTTTAATAAGTTTTTGAATGCGTCTTTGATTCCCTTCGCTGACCTTTGCTCCAAGCTCAATAAGCTTTTTAGCAGCTTCAATTCTCGCTTTATGTTCGATATTTTTACCACTCAATGCAACATCAAGCGAAGTTTCCGCTGCCTTGAGAGAATCAATAGGCACACCTTTATCTTTTACAAGATATTCAATAAGTTCGACATTATTATCTCTAGCTGCATAATGCAAAATATGTCCTCCTGCAAAATCATACAAAAATGAAGGATCAAATGCCAACATTAGCTCAAAAATACTAATATCCCCAAAAGCAACAATGCCATTATTTTGAGGACATCTTGAATCTCTATATTCCGCACCTCGCTTTAAAAGAGATTCAAACATTTCATAACGATGATACATTGCTGCTAAATCCAATGCCTTGACACATTTTACATCATAGATTTGATTCCTCAAACGAAACCCGCCCAATGCCTTATAATCATCATACATTTCGCTATTGATATTATAAAGCAAGGGCTTTCTTTTTAAAAAATCAATTTTCCCACTTTCTTGCAGAATCTCATTAAAAGTATCTTGAGCATTGCCGACAATAGCGACCATTAAAGGAGTGATTTCAAATCGTGGAGCATATGTGCTAAAAAATAAAAAATAGGGCGTGTGCTCATTAGTTGCTAACATATATCTATAAGTCTGGACATCATTTTCAAAAATAGCTCTCAAAAACTTCTGCTCTTGGAAACATCGTTCGACAGCCTTATCGCCTTTAAAAGCAAGATTTGCAGTCAATCCGCGAAGTTGTTTGACCTTTTGGCAATCCACCTTCAGTAAAGCCTCAATGCTTTGATCTAGCGTAGGAGGAAAATGTGCCTCCCACTTATCGATAAACCAACCCCCAAACAGCAGACTACTAAAAATTGAGAGTAGCAAAATGGCTCTAAAAAACACTTTTCACACCTCTGTGGGTAGGTAAAATCATCATTCAACGCCTACCATAACAGAAGTTGCTTTGATGATAGCATAAGCTTCCTTGCCCACTTCAAGCTTAAGCTCATTGATAGATTCTAAAGAAATAGTAGCAGAGATGATATTACTTCCGCCAATGCCAATCTTCACGATTGCATTCACTGCGCCTTTTTCAATTGCTACAATCTTACCTTTGAGTTGATTTCTCGCACTAAGTTTCATAACTTCTCCTAAAGCAAAATTTTATTTTGAGGCGTATTATCTAATGTTTGCGCTTAAATTATCAAGAATCTTGAGCATTAAATACTTCAATGCGTTTTTGACATTCTTGCAAACCTAACACATATATTGCTGGAGCGATTCCTATCCCGCCGCTTTTACCCAACAATGCACATCGCAAAGCTGGCATCAACTGCCCGAGCTTGATATTATGCGATGATGCAAAGTTATGCAAATATTGCTCAAGATTCTCTATATCCCACTGCGTTTGAGTAAGCTCTGCGCTGATTGTTTCAAGCCATACTTTTGCCTGTTGGTCGAGTTTTTTTCGCATCTTTTCATCATAGGTTTGTGGCGGATTCATCACTTCTGTAAAATGTGTCGCAAATTCACAAAGTGTTTGACTACGATTTTTTAGCTCATTGTAGAGAATCTCGCGTTTGTCCTCCGATATGGCTTTTATGCCAAATGAGCTTAAAAGTTTCTCCAATTTATCGTTAGGTGTTTGTTTGATGTAATGCTGATTAAGCCAAAGAAATTTCTCCTGATTATACGCGCTTGCAGAAGTATTAAGATTCTTAGGGTCGAAAAACTGAAGCATCTCTTGCAATGAAAAAATCTCTTGATCATGATAACTCCAACCCAATCTCACTAAAAAGTTCAAAATCGCTTGAGGCAAATAACCCATTTTTTGGTAATCCATTACACCCATTGCCCCATCGCGTTTGCTTAACTTTTTGCCTTGAGGATTTAAAATCATTGGCACATGATAAAATTTTGGAATCTTCCAATCAAAAGCTTGATAAACAAGAATCTGTTTAGGTGTATTACTCAAGTGATCATCGCCTCGTATCACATCAGTTACGCCCATTAACGCATCATCAATTGCTACTACAAAATTATAAGTCGGTGTGCCATCACTGCGTGCGATAATATAATCATCAATTTCACTAGCATCAATGGCAATATGCCCTTTCACACCATCATCAAACGCAATACTTCCCTCCAAAGGCGTCTTAAGACGCACAACAGGTTTAATACCTTCAGGGGCAACACCTTTAAAATCACGATAGCGATTGTCGTAACGAGGTGTTTCACCTCTTTGACGCTGTGATTCACGCAATGAATCAAGCTCCTCTTTACTCATATAACAATAATACGCCTTACCTGTATCAAGAAGTTTTTGGATATAAGTCTGATACAATGCCAAACGTTGGCTTTGATATACTGCCTCTCCGTCATAATCCAGTCCCACCCAATCAAAGGCTTCAACAATTGCCTTAGCAGCTTCCACACAATTACGCGATGTATCTGTGTCTTCAATACGGAGCAAAAATTTACCTCCATTAGCGCGCGCATACAAATAATTAAAAAGTGCGGTGCGTAAGCCTCCAATATGTAAATATCCTGTCGGTGAAGGAGCAAATCGCGTAACTATTTGGCTCATTTTTTATCCTTTATAATTTTAGTAACTTTTGACATTTGTTAATCAAAGCCAAAAAATGATTATACCAAAATGTGCTATAATCAGCTTTTAACAAAAATCAACAAACTATTATCTTAAGGTCAAAAATGTTTGCAATCACTGGCGGTGGCACGGGAGGACATTTAGCAATCGCTAAAGCCCTAGCCGAAGAAATCACCCTTCAAGGACACAAAGCAATTTATATTGGATCTAATATCGGTCAAGACAAAATATGGTTCGAGCATTCTCCACTTTTTGAACAACGTTATTTTTTAGATTCTACCGGTGTTGTCAATAAAAAAGGTATTGACAAAATTTTCGCAATCAACAAACAAATAAAAGCCGCTTGGGTATGCAGAAAAATCTTAAAAAAACACCAAGTCAAATGTGTGATTAGTGTGGGAGGATTCAGTGCAGGTGGTGCTTCTATGGGTGCAATCTTATGCCAAATCCCTCTTTTTATCCACGAACAAAATGCAGTCAAAGGCAAACTTAATGAGATTCTCACACCTTTTGCAAAAGCAATTTTTGGCAGCTTTCAAAATTCCTCTAAAAACTTTATCCACACTTCTTATCCCGTAAGACAAGAATTTTTCTCGCATTCACGAGTGCGCACAGAAATCAAGCATTTACTTTTTTTGGGTGGTTCGCAAGGTGCAAAAGCTATTAATGATTTTGCAATTCAAATCGCACAAGAGATTCTTAATCGTGGCATTAAAATCACTCATCAATGCGGGACAAGAGACTATGAAAGGACAAAACATGCCTATGAAATGCTAGGCATTTTAGACAAGATTGATTTATTTGCATTTGATAATCACCTTGTTACGCGTCTCGCGTCAGCTGATATTTGCATTGCACGAGCGGGCGCATCAAGTCTATGGGAAATGAGCGCAAATGGCGTGATAGGCGTTTTTATCCCTTATCCCTATGCGGCTAAAGATCATCAGTATTATAATGCGCTTGCATTTACACAAGAGGGCTTGGGGATTCTAATGCGAGAATCACAAATTGATGCACAAAAGGTTTATGAGTTTTTAGAATTTTTACAACAAGATGGGAATCTTGCTCAAAAATCCCAACTTTTAATCGACAAAATCACTCCTAATGGCGCAAAAGAAATCGTTCAACACATCACTTCTTTAGTGCCGTATTTTTCACATTAGACTTTTATAACCATTTTGGATCAGCAGTAAAACTCACAGAAAGCCAAATTTTATATGAGGGTATCTGCAACGCCGAACAAATATACTCACGCAGATTATCAAGCTCTGCGACAGAAGAAATTTGAAAATTTTTATCCATCAAGATATTCACCTCAACGGTATAGAATCTCCCGCTTTTTGCCACATGCGTATCGTAATCGCCAAATTGATGTTCTTTAGACAAAGTCTCCATAATCTCTGTAATTTTGTCATCAAGCTCTTTGGGTGCGACCATCATCAAATCTTTGAAATTAGCGATAGCAATTTTTATCGGACTGACAGAAAGAAAAAGACTTAAAATAGTAAGCAACGCCGGATCAAGAAAATGCGAATAAGGATTCTCTTGTCTAGGATCAAGCAAATAAATCACGCCAAAAGTAATCGCGCTACCCCCATAAAGCACACAATCAATGAGCCACTCGGTTTGATCGACTTTAATCAGTCCAGAATCAAGTCGTTTAGAATAAAAACGCGTATAAGTAGAAAGAGCAAAACTATACAAAAGTGCGACAAATGTATAAATCATCGCCCCGCCTAAAACAATCTCATACCCTCCGCTGATGATACTACCTATCCCTGTGATAAACGCATACACACATACGACAATTAATACCGAGCTTTTGAACAGATTCACCATTGGTTCAAAACGCACATAGCCGTATTGAAACACATCATCATCTTCTTTGTAAATATAACGTGAAGTGATCACGCTTAAGAATCCCAAACCCACGCTGATAAGCGCGACAAATCCATCAAAAACGACCGCTGAAGAACCCACTGCGCTACCAAATGTGATGCCAAAAATGGCAAGAATCAAAGCACTATAAGTCGAGACCTTGAGAACACTTTGTTCTTTTGTATTATTAGGGCTTTCTTCTTTCTGAACACGATCCCTAACGCGTTTGCTTGCAATCAATCGAGGGCGAGAATGTAAGTAGCCCATATTCACTCACTTAGATTCTGGGAATAAGTATTCATTCGCTTTATCACTCGCTGCTTGTCTTCACCTTGGAGAATCACAGGTTGATAATTGTTGTAAGTTTTCTCTCCACTGATTGATACGGGCACAAAGCTATGTAACTCACTCCATTCTTCCATTTTGACAAAAGGTCTGACTTTTTTATTTACAATAAAATCTGTCGATTTGGCTAGACTTTCTAAATCTCCTTGATGTTTGCCAAATGCAAACCGCACTTGATAAATGATTGTGTCTTTGTCTTTTGGATTCTTTGCCCCTCCATAGACAAAATTTGCCAAACTATAAACAATCTTTTTGCCTTTGTATTCTTCAATCCCTTGCAAAACATGAGGGTGATGCCCGATGATCAAATCCGCACCATTATCAATCGCAAATCGTCCGATTTCTTTCTGAATCTTGTTGGGATAATTTTCCCTTTCCTCTCCCCAATGAAAGGTGAAAATCACAATATCAGCACCCATTTCACGAAGCTTTTTGATTTCACTCTTGACTTGAGATTTGATAGCAGGATTCCAACCGCGATGCCCAGCCATTCCGATGTTTTTACCTTTTACCTTATAGATACTCAAATATCCCTCACCGCTAAAATGTATGGGTGATTGTTTGAGTGTAGCAACGGTGTCTTGAAAGCCTTTCATACCATAATCGCGTGTATGATTGTTTGCAATATTTACAGCTTCGATACTTCCCTCTTTTAAAATATTAATATATTTTGGATCACCTTTAAAAGCAAAGGGTTTGATCATTCTGTCGCCATTATGCGTTGTAAGCGGTCCTTCTAGATTCCCTAAAGTCATATCATCATTAGCAAGCACCTCTTGCACTTTAGCAAAAAAATAGCGATAATCTCCTCCAATTTGAGCAAACTTCCAATTAAAAGTTTCGCCCGAACTGCCAAAATAATCCCCTAAAATATTATCTCCGATAAAACTTAATGTGATAACTTCATTATTTGATAAAGCACCTGCAGATACTTGAGGCGTGGGTGTTTTATCGCCAAAACAACCGCTAAGCCCTGCAATCAAAACTGCCACAATGACCCATCGCGCAAAAAACCTCAAATAATACATTAGATTCTCCCCTGCATTTAAAGGCATTATTCTAGCAAATTTCAATGCGATTTGTCTTAAATTTTTGCTTTAATTAAATTTTGCTATACTTTCAGCGACCCTTTCATCTAGCTGGCCAAGGATACCACTCTTTCTCAGTGGCAACGGAAGTTCAAATCTTCCAAGGGTCGCCATAAAAGCCAATACAAGGATTTATATTTTGCTGCTTATATCGTGGAATGTTAATGGACTAAGAGCCTGTATGAATAAAGGCTTTATGGATTTTTTTCAACAAATCAATGCCGATATTTTTTGTATTCAAGAATCTAAAATGCACAAAGAACAAGCAGATTTTTGCTTTGAGGGTTATGAAAGTTTTTGGAATAGTGCCGAAAAAAAGGGCTATTCTGGTGTCGTGATTCTTAGCAAGCAAAAGCCTTTGCGTGTCAGTTATGATATGGGTAAAGAACATCACGATAAAGAAGGGCGCATCATTGTGGCAGAATATGAACATTTTCAACTTGTTAATGTTTATACGCCAAATTCTAAACGCGAGCTTGAAAGACTGCAATATCGTATGGAATGGGAAGATGACTTTAGGGCTTTTCTCAAGGATTTAGAAAAGCATAAACCCGTGATTGTTTGCGGAGATCTCAATGTAGCCCATCAAGAAATTGATCTTAAGAATCCTAAAAGCAACCGCAGAAATGCTGGATTCACCGATGAGGAGCGTTCCAAAATGAGCGAACTCCTTGAATCTGGATTTACCGATACTTTCCGATATTTTTATCCCACGCTTGAAGGAGCTTATAGCTGGTGGAGCTATATGGGTAAGGCAAGAGCAAACAATACGGGTTGGAGAATCGATTATTTCTTATGTTCCCGCATTCTTAATGATAAACTTAAAAACGCATCTATTTATCCGCAAATTATGGGAAGCGATCACTGCCCCGTAGGATTAGAAATTAACTTTTAAAATAATGAAAACGCATATCCTTAAACTTTTATACCTTAAACAGCTTTATCGACAGGCACTTTGCGGTGAAAAATACACACGCTTAATGCCCCATATACAAAATCAACCTCTTACTTCCTCCAAAATGGGCGAAAGCCTAGAGCAAATTATCCAGCATTGTTCTTTGTGTAATCGTATTAAACATTGCAAACAACCCTCATTTGGTATCATCAACCCAAAATCCCCGATATGCTTCATTAGCGAGATTCCTCTCGTTGATGAAAAGGGTCAATTTGTGCAAAACAAAAGTGCCTTAATGCTCCAAAATATTATTAAAAATGTTTTTTGCCTCCCTCAAAATGTATGTTCGATTTTGTCTTTAGTCAAATGCGATAGTCAGAATCTTCACCTTGAAAAAAGTGAGATTCTCTCTTGCATAGGGTATGTATTTTCTCAACTCGAACACATCAATGCAAAAATCTATATTCTACTCGGACACAATGTCGCCACACACATTTTAGGACAGAATCTACAAGATCATTTATGCCAGCATAAAATTTTATGGCACAATAATAAAAAATTTTTAGTTTCTTATTCACTTAATGAGTTAGTCAAAAATCCCTCTTTGAAAAAAGAGGCAAATAACGATTTTATACTTGCCAAAGGATCATTATGAAACGCAAAATTCTGCCTACTTTTCTTGTTTTGTTCTTATCTTTGTGTTTTTTGAAAACAGAAATTTACGCAAAAAGTTACATCATCTCTCCTCTACCTCTACCTCAACAAGAAGTGCTCAATATCAGCACGGATAAATGCAGCAATTCGTGCTTATCGGATTATTTTGTTAAAGGGCAGTTTTTTTCGTTTATTGCATTTTTTGGCAATCAAGCCAGAGATACAGAATTACGCGCAAAGCTTTCAAGTGTATTAGGGGATTTGGGCATATTTGATCAAATCATCGGACCCGAAAAAAACAGCAATGCAAGAATCAAACTCGCTCTTTTGATGCCTAAAAAAATCATTGGACGCTATTCAGTAACAAGCATTGATACAATACTTGCTTACCTTATGGCAAGAGGCAATGACTTTGTGTTTGAAGTTTTTGACACAGGTGATGAAAGTGCAAGTGCTATCAAAAATACTTATGAAAAAATCGCTCAATCCAATTACGACTTTGTCATTGCTATTTTTACGCTCAATGGGGCGCAAGAATTAGCCAATCTCTCTATTAATATTCCTACCTATCTTCCCACGATCAATAAGCGTCAATTAAAAAATCCACCCTCAAGCAAGAATCTTTACTTTGGCGGGATCGACTATGAAGCCCAAATTGATTTATTGCTTTCACTTGCTGGGGATAAGCCTATAGTTGCCTATAATGATAATAGTTTTGTAGGACGCAACTTGGGCAATATCCTCAAAAGTAAAACTTCAAAGATTGTTTATGAAGAAGTTGTTGATTCCCAAACTGCAACGACTTTTGTCCAAAGACTAAAAGCACACGAACGCTCCATTGCTGGCAATAATGTCTTTTTCAATACGCCTGTTGTCAAAACCGGCTTAATGGCTTCTCAACTTGCCCTCTCAAAAAGACTTCCCGACAAGCTACTTTCTACACAAATCAACTTCAATCCCTCGCTTTTGCTTTTGATTCAAAGAGAAGATAGAAAAAATCTTTATATTACGAATGTTATTAACAACAAAAATCAATATCTTGTCGAATACGCATCGCTTTTAGGAGGAGATTTGCGCTATGATTGGGTAAATTACTCAACTGCCATTGGTGTAGAACAGCTCATCAGCTCACATATTGCAGAAAATCATCGATTTTTCCAAGAACGGCTAAAAGATGGGCAAGTTGAGTATATCAATAAAATTTACAAAAGTGATACAAAAAATTTCTATGAATACCGCTAACGAATACGATTTTAGCTTTGATGCCGCGCAATGTGAAGAATGTGGCGGCAAATGTTGTATTGGCGAAAGTGGCTATGTGTTTGTAAGCATTGATGAAATGCTTCACATCGCACAAACTCTGAATCTGACATTTGAAGATTTTACACAAACTTATGTGCGTAAAATAGGCTATCGCTTTTCGTTGATCGAGAAAATCAACGAAGATGGCTATGCGTGTATTTTTTTTGATTCATCAAATAAAAAATGTCGCATTTATGAACAGCGTCCCAAACAATGTCGGGATTTTCCCTTTTGGAACGCTCACAAAACTTCATGCCTCACACCTGAAAACCTCATCTTATTGCAAAAAGAATGTCGAGGCATTAATATTTTTAACAAAAAAGGAGAATAAAAATGAGCAAATATATCCGCTGGATTCTAGCATTGTGGATTAGCTCAACATTATACCTTTATGCAGATTTTGATGAAGATACCTATATACTCAACGCCATTGAATTTGAAATACAAAACCAATATGACAAATCTCGTGATATGTATCTTATATTATACGAAGAAACGAACAAACTTGAATATCTTAGGGAAGCCGTTTTACTCTCATCAATGTTGGATAAACCCTCCGCAACCTTACAATTTGCGCGAGAATATATCCTTATGGGCGGAGAAAACGATTTGACGATACATAAAGTTTTCTTGGATTGCTATCTCAAGCTTGGCTTAAATGAATCTGCCCTTAAAGAAGCCCTATGGGTCAAATCTCAAGAAGATAGTGCGGTGATTAATGATATTTTAGGTTCTCTCTATGCTGCACAAGGTGATCTTGAGAATGCACAAAAAGAATTTTTACTTGCTTATGAACGCACAAAAAATCAAGAAATATTGCAAAAGATTCTCTCTATTTACATCGCACAGGGACAAAATAAAAAAGCCTTAAATGCTTTAGATTCTCACATCGAACAATATGGCTGCAAAGATTACTTTTGCAAAATCGCTATTGATTTTTATGCAAAAACCAAACAAATTACAAAAATCGAAAAGATATTTGAGCAATCTTTTGAAGCAAATCCGACCATTGCTAACGCCCAGAATCTTATCTTGATTTATACACATCAAAAAAAATTTCAACAAGCTACGCAAATTGCTTCACAATTCCCATTCAATCCGCAAATTATGCTTGAACTCTATATCGCCCAAGAAGATTTTCGCAATGCTTCTTTGCAAGCTGGAATCTTATATAAAGAAAATAAAAACCCCTATTATCTTGCCTTGCAACAAATTTACGCCTTTGAATCTTTGCCCAACAAACAAGATAAAAAATTAGTCAAAAATATCACTCACGAATTACAAAAAGCAATCACTTTGATTCAGATTCCCACGCAAGATGCACTCAAAAACAATCCCACAGATTCTATACAGAATCCCTATAGTATAGAATTAGGATTTTTTTTCAATTTTTTAGGTTATTTGATGATTGATTACGAAATCAACCCAAAAGAAGGTGTAAAGTATGTCAAAAAAGCCTTAGAAATTTCGCCCAAAAATCCCGCTTATTTAGATTCTTTGGCATGGGGATATTATAAAATCAAGGATTGCAAGCTTGCAAGAGAAATCTTTGCACAGATTCCAAGTGATGAAATCACAAAAGAACAAGAGCTTAAAGACCATCAGAATCTTATCAATCAATGCGAGCCTTGATTGCCCTATACTTTTTATTCGCCTTCGTTTAAAAGCCCACTTTCATAGAGAAAAATCGAAGGCGAATAATTCACATTTTTAACCATATCTCTACTTGCAAAAGACAGAATCAGATTCTCTTTTGCCCTTGTAATAGCGACATAAAACAATCTTCTCTCTTCTTCTAAACTTCCGCTTTTAGTGATAAGTTTGCGATTAGGAAATCGTCCGTCCATCAAATCCACGATATAAACACTTTTAAACTCCAAGCCCTTACTTGCATGCACACTCAATAGATTGACTCCACTTCCTTCGCTTGCCTCGTTTGAGCCCAAAATCATCGCATTGAGAAATTTTCCTAAATCATCGTAATTTCTCGATAAATCATATAATAATGAGGCTTTACGCTTGATGCTTTCCTGTGCATTTTCAAACAATTGGCTATCTACTTCGCCATCTTTGCGCCTTGCTCTTTGTGTAGCAAGAGTAAAACAAATATTTTTAAAAAAACTACTTTGCATTATATGTGTGATAAGATTCTTTGGAGAGCGCACAGAAGGCACATGATAAATCATTTCAAAAAAATCATTCAAGAAAACTGCCCCATCTTTGTGAATCTTAGGGTGAGCAAGTATCGGGTGAGAAGCAAAAATATCAGACACAAAGGTATCAAAACGCGCTTGAGATTCTAAAATAAAAAAATCATCAAACAAACCTAATTGTGTGTTTTTTGCCTTTTTCTCATAAGCGGTAATATCTGGATTAGGAGCAAACATTCCTTTTTTGCAATCCCCATCGCCTAAACGAAATAATGCTTCATAAATCTCCTTTGCAATAGAATTGCCTATACCCTTACCATAACTCAAAGTATGGATATAAGCCATCATATCGCGCGGATTATAAACAAGAGAGCAAATATCAAGCATCAAGCGCACTTCTTTTGCATCAAAAAAACTCATACTTCCCTTGCGCTTTGAGGGGATCTTCAATTCTCTTAAACTTGCCTCAATCCCATCGGCACTTGAATTATTGCGAAAAATGATTGCGACTTCTTCATAAGGTAATTGACTTGATGCGATATGCCTTGCAATGCCTTGATATTGCAAAAATAGCTCATCGTATTGAATCAATTTAGGAGGAGAAAAATCTCCCTGCTTAATTACCTCAAGATTCTTAGGATAAATGCGTTCATTTTTTTCAATAATTTTATTAGCGAGATTCAGAATATGCGCGCTTGAGCGATAATTTTTGCTCAATGTAAAAACTTGAGAATCTGCATATTTGTTCGTAAAATTACTGATGATGCGAATATCTGCACCATTAAAGGCATAAATACTTTGATCGTAATCTCCCACACAAAAAAGACTGGGCGCATGCAAGGCATCAAGGATAGAATCTTGCAAGGGATTTGTATCTTGATATTCATCACACAAAACCTCTTTAAACAAAGGCTTTTCAAGCTTTTCAATGGATTGGCGATAAAGCAGTAACAAATCATTGTAATCAGCATAATGATGCAATGCTTTAAGAGCTTTAAATTCTTCTATCACATCTTCATAAATTGCACTATGAGATTCTTGTTGTGGGTATTTTTCTGTAATCCATGTGCCAAAAGAACAATGCGCAGCGGAATTAACAAATAAAGAATACAAATCATAAAGATATTGCGCAGAATAAGGTGCATTAGAACCACTAAGATTAAAGATGCGTTTTTCATACAAACTTTTAAAAAGGATATGTAATTCTTTGGGTTGCTTAAGATGAATGGTGGAATGCTTTTGCAAATATCGATATGCCACAGCGTGAAAAGTCCCCGCCTCAATATTTTTTGCCAAAGATTCACCAAAGATTTTCCCCACACGCGCAATCATTTCATTGCTTGCTTTATTAGTAAAAGTCAATAATAAAATATCACTTGGCACAAAGCCATTACGAAGAAGGTGGGCGATACGTCCGACAATCGTAGAAGTCTTGCCCGTCCCAGCAGAAGCTATGATGAGATTATGCCCACTTGGGGCACTTGCCGCATTCGCTTGTTCTTGGTTGAGATTGGAGAGCGGCATAACTTAGCAGTAAATAAAAATTATGCTTTCAATGTCTCAAGCACTTCTTTAGATAAAAACTCTCTAATGGGTTGCACTTTGCTAAATTGTGGATATTCAGCTACAGGAAGTGTGGTAACTTGCAAGGCTGAAGCATTGGCAGGATTAAACACAAAAGGTGCTAGTAGATTTACAATTGAATTTTCGATAGGTTTTTGCACGACTACTACACAATAAACTTCTACTTTGTCGCCTCTTTTTTCGTCCAAATCAAGCAATCTTTCATCTGCAGTAGGAATAGTAAAGGCATAATCACAAAGTGAAAAAGGATTGACGAGGTTAATCTCAAAACCATTTTTACCATCTAAACTCTTAATTTTACTAAAAGTTTCATCGATTTTCTCTAGTTCGATCTTCGTAACATCTTCAAAACCCAAAATTGGCATTTTTAATTCGTAAGTCATTACTTACCTCCATTTTATTTTTAGCATTTTGATATTATAATACATTTCTAAAGCAAAATAAATACCATAAAGGCATTTTCATGAATGAGTGTGTAAAAGAAAACACAAAAAAGAGCTACAATCATAATGTCATAGAATCAAAATTCTATGACATCTGTGAAAAACGCGGTTATTTTGAAATCGAGGGTAATCAAGCCCTTTGGCGAGACAATCAAACATTCTGTATCATGATGCCTCCACCCAATGTTACAGGTGTGCTACACATTGGGCATGCTCTTACTTTTAGTTTGCAAGACATTATCACTCGATATAAGCGTATGAATGGTTACAAAACACTTTATCAGCCCGGTTTGGATCATGCAGGGATTGCCACACAAAATGTCGTAGAAAAACAGCTCCTTGCACAAGGAATCAAAAAAGAAGACTTAGGCAGGGAGCAATTTTTACAAAAAGTATGGGCGTGGAAAGAACAAAGTGGCGGACAAATCCTGCAACAAATGCGTCATCTTGGTATTACTCCTGCTTGGTCAAGACTGCGATTCACCATGGACAAAGGTTTGCAAAATGCTGTCAAAAAAGCATTTGTGCAATGGTATAATCAAGGGCTTATCGTGCAAGATTATTATATGGTCAATTGGTGCACACACGATGGCGCACTTTCAGACATTGAAGTAGAATACGAAGAAAATCAAGGCAAACTCTATCATTTGCGCTACCCAATCAAAGATTCTAATGAATGTGTGATTGTAGCGACTACACGCCCGGAAACATATTTTGGCGATACTGCCGTGATGATACACCCCGAAGATTCTCGCTACACACATCTTATAGGCAAAAGTGTCATCTTGCCTTTGCTTAATCGCGAGATTCCTATCATCGCAGATTCTCATGTGGATAAAGAATTTGGCACAGGTTGCGTGAAAGTAACACCTGCACACGATATGAATGACTATGAAGTTGGCAAACGACATCAGCTTCCTTTTATTACAATTTTTGATGAAAAAGGGATTCTCAACGAATATGCAGGGGAATTTAAAGGCTATGAGCGTTTGGAAGCGCGCGAACTCATTGTAAAAAAATTACAAAAAGAGGGGTTTGTCGAAAAAATTGAAGACTATACCAACCAAGTAGGCAAATGTTATCGTTGCGGTAATGTCGTTGAGCCTTATATCTCCAAACAATGGTTTGTCAAAAAAGAAGTCGCTCGCAATGCAATCAAGCGCGTTAATGAGGGTGAGACGAGATTCTATCCCACTCAATGGCTCAATAACTATAATGCGTGGATGCGAGAACTCAAAGATTGGTGTATCTCACGACAACTTTGGTGGGGACACAGAATCCCAGTGTGGTATTGTGAATGTGGAGAAAAAATCGCAAGTGAAAAAGACTTCCCCTCTTGCCCAAAATGCCATAAAGAGATACAAAAACAAGATGAAGATGTGCTTGATACTTGGTTTAGCTCTGGGCTTTGGGCTTTTAGCACTCTAGGTTGGGGTAATGAAGGTGAAGCATCTGCATTTTATCGCTCCAATGATTTGAAAGATTTTTACCCCAATACGCTCCTCATCACAGGCTTTGACATTTTATTTTTTTGGGTAGCGCGTATGCTTTTAAGTGGAGAATCGCTTTTGCACGAACTTCCCTTTAAACATATTTATCTCCATGCTTTAGTGCGAGACGAAAAAGGGCAAAAGATGAGTAAAAGCAAGGGGAATGTGATTGATCCGCTTGAGATGATTAAGCAGTATGGTGCAGATGCGTTGCGCTTTACTCTTGCGATTCTGTGTGCGCAAGGTCGTGATGTCAAACTCTCCTCTCAACAACTTGAAATCTCCAAAAACTTCACCAACAAACTCTATAATGCCGCATCGTTTTTGATGCTCTACTTTGAGCAGCTTAACCAAACGCCACAAAAAGGATTTAAGAATCTTGAGGATATTTCATTCCAAACGCCACTAGGAAAATATATGTTACTTCGTTTTAATCAAGCTACTAATGAAGTGCATCAGGCTATCAACCATTATCGATTTAATGACGGGGCAAGTATTCTTTATCGCTTCTTATGGGGAGAATTTTGCGATTGGGGTATTGAATTAGCCAAAGCAAGCAAAGATTCTATCTTTGAGCTGGGGGCAATATTTAAAGCATCAATGAAGCTTTTACACCCCTATATGCCTTTTATCACAGACGCATTATGGCATCAGCTTGATGGCACAGAGATTGAAGAGAGCGATTCTATTATGATTATGCCCTATCCACAAGCACAGACAATAGAATCTCATAAAATCGAACAAGATTTTATCATTATTCAAGATGCGATTATCTCTCTGCGCCGCCTTAAAGCAACTTTGGAGCTAGGAAATGCACCTATTCAAAAAGCTTTTGTTAAGCTTAATGATTCTGTATCTAGCGAGCTTTTAGAACAATTCGTATGCAAACTTGCTAAAATTGAGAATCTCCAAATCATACAAAATAAACCTCAAAATTGCGTGTGCGATGTAGGTGAATACACAGAGAGCTACATTCAGCTTGAAGGCATTGATTTGAGTGCTATCATCTCACGACTAAACACTCAAAGCCAAAAACTTCAAAAAGAAATTGCAAAACTTCAAGGTATGCTTAACAATGAAAATTTTGTCAAAAATGCGCCCAAAGCAGTATTAGAACAGAATCAAAACGCCCTTCAATCTGCCCAAAGCAAATTTGATAAGATTCAACTTGAGCTTTCAGTGCTTAGCCCCAAAGAATCATAAAGGAGTAGTAATGAAAAAATTTTTGATATGCTGCATTGCAGTATGGTTATGTATAGGCTGTAGCGAAAAACAGCAAAGCAAAGAAAGCAAATATCTTGCGCTTGTTGCAGCAGTAGAAAGCTTAGAAAAAGGTGATTCTACCACCAACATTACATCAAGACTTGATGACGCTCAAGCATTAATACTTCGCTCAAAATTTTCAGGTTACAAGCTTATCAGCCCTCAAGAATTAAATAAAAATAATGATGAATTTGTGATTATTGCTTCACTTCCTCGTGGTATCTACAATCTAGGATTAATCCCTCATGCTAAATTTTTTGAATTTGCTCAAAGCCCATCTCTTAATGAAGATGGCAGTGATTGGAATTGGTCAGCTGATGGCTTAGAAAGAAGCCAAGAAGATTTTTTAAGCCTCTTAGGTGAAAACAAGCAGGCAAAAATTGTTTTTTACGATAATGGTGATGACATTTTATCGCCTGTGGGAAGTGCTCATTTAGGCTTAATTTGGGCAAAACATTTAGGATATGAGAATCTGTATCGACTTATTGGTGGATTTGGTGCTTGGAAAGATAGCGGACTTCCTACAACGACAGAAGTCCCAGAATGTTGCCAAATGTAATAAAAGACAGAGCTTACTTGCGAAGCTCTTTGATTCTTGCGGCTTTACCTCTTCGATTTCTCAAATAATAAAGCTTTGCGCGTCTTACGCGTCCGATACGCAAAACCTCAATGCTATCAAGACTCGCACTATAAAGAGGGAAAGTTTTTTCCACACCGATATTGTTTGCACCCATTTTGCGCACGGTAAATGTCTTATCCACACCATTGCCATGAATAGCAATACACACACCTTCATAGTGTTGGATACGACTCTTGTCTCCTTCTTGAATCTTAATACCCAATCGCACAGTATCCCCAGCTTTAAAATTAGGAACTTTCTTGTCTCCAATTTGCTTTTGATGAAAGCTTTGAATATATCGATTTCTCATTTTTTGCCCTTTTCTTTGATCTTTTGTTGATGAACGATTGTGCGATATTTTTGATACAAATCTGGTCTAAAATATTTTGTCTTACAAATCGCCAAACATTTTTTTAAGTCGGCAATTTTACTATGATTTCCCTTTGAATACTCTGAAGGTGGAGTAAAAAATATAGTATTTTCACTAGAAATTTTAGCAAAATTAGGTGCTTCGAGTAAAAAATCCTCAAAGCTTTCTTGTTTTAAAGAATCTTCGTTTCCAAGCACACCCTTAATCTGTCGCGCAATACTATCGCACATCATAAGCGCAGGAAGCTCTCCACCTGTAACAATAAAATCTCCCACGCTCATCACCTCATCGCCAAAGCACTCAATCACTCGTTCATCAAAACCCTCATAGCGTCCGCAAACAAATGCTATGCGTGATTTCTTGCTTAATCTCAATGCGTCATCATTATTAAAAGGTTTGCCACAAGGACTTAAAAAAATAATATGAGAATCTTTTACATCTTGCAATGCTCTGCCTAGCACATCAGCTTTTATGACTTGCCCTGCACCACCGCTTATTGGTGGCTCATCAGTTTTTTTATATTTATCATACGCATAATCACGAATATTAAGAATCTCAAAATTAATCAATCCTTTCTCCAAAGCGCGTTTAAGGATAGAATCAGAAAAATAAGATTCTATAAGTTGGGGGAAAAGCGTCAAAAAACAAAATTTCAAGCTAACTCATTTCAAGCAAAGACTTTGCATTACGCGTATATATGCCTTGTGGCGAAAGCTCAATGATATATTGATCAATATTGGGAATCAAAAAACTTCGTGGCATTCCTTGTTCAATCAATGCTTGATGTGTATCAACAATCAGATAATCCAACGCCCCTATACGCTCAATTTGACAAACAATACCTAGATTCTCGCCTTCTTCTTGCACATTCACACCAATAATCTCTTCCCATAAATATTCATTTTCACGAAGTTTGCACATTTGTCTGCTTTCTTCTAAAGTCGAATACAAATCCACATTTACAAGCTTTGCTGCAGATTCTCGTGAAGTAAAACCCTCAAAAATAACAAGCTTTTTTGTTGCGTCATAATGCTGGATTCTCAATTCTTTAACAAAAGAAGATTTGGTATGGAACAAAGCTTGTGGCACAAAGATATAAGGAAAATCACTCATAATATGAAGCTTCAAACCTCCACGAATACCAACCAAACGACCAATTCTAGCAACTTGTAAAAGCTTGAGAGGTGAATGATGAGGAATGGGCATCTTTTAGATTTTAATGAGCTTGAACGATAATTTTGTAATTTCTGCCATCTTTGGCTTTAGTGCCAGAAATAAATGTCTTGAGAGAACCAACCATTTTGCCATCGCGTCCGATCAATCGCCCTACATCTTCCGCATCAGCAAATATAGTAATTTCTCGGGTATCGTCTTCTAAATCTTGTGTTTGAATATCTATCGCTTCAGGTCGAATAACGATTTTTTTGACGTATTCTTTAATAAAATCTTCAACCATCATATCCTGCTTTACTTTGGATTATTTTGATGTTAATTTTGCAACCCGTTCGCTCATTTTTGCACCTACGCTTTTCCAATATTCAAGTCTTTGAGCATCAAATTTAATCGTAGCAGGCTCTGTAAGAGGATTGTAAAAACCAATAGATTCTATCCAACCGCCATCTCTTCTCTTGCGTGAATCTGTTACTACAATGCGATAAAAAGGTTTTTTCTTGCGTCCCATTTTTGTTAATCGTATCACTGTTGCCATTTTAATTCTCCTTAAAACATCTAGCTTTTAAAGCGTGTATTATAATGGATTTTTCTTAAAACATCATTATTTTGGTATTTTAAGATGATTCATCATACTCATTAAATCCTGCATTCCTCCCTTTTGGGAAATTTTCTTCGCAAGCTTAGAGGCTTGAGCAAATTGCTTAATAATACGATTAATATCACTCACTTCCAAGCCGCTTCCTTGCGCGATACGCTTACGCCTAGAGCCATTGAGTATATCTGGATTCTCGCGTTCTTTTTTTGTCATTGAATTGACCATCGCACGAATATTTTTTATCTCGCTGGATTGTTCCAAATCCACATTTTTGAGCGCACTTGCCATATTTCCAAGTCCGGGAATCATCGAAGCGATAGAGCTCATAGAGCCTAGCCTTTTCATATTTTCAATTTGTGCGATAAAATCCTCAAAACCAAATTGTCCCTTTTTCAATTTTTTAGCAATATTTTTTGCTTCATCTTGATCCATTACGCTTGCTGTTTTCTCTGCAAGAGAAGCAATATCCCCCGCACCCATAAGTCTCCCGACAATCCTATCGGGCAAGAAAATATCAAAATCAGCGACCTTTTCGCCACTCCCAATAAATTTCAATGGCACACCGATTTGATACGCAATCGATAAAGCAATACCACCCTTACTATCACTATCAAACTTTGAGAGAATCACACCATCAATACCGATTTTATCATTAAAATGCCCTGCGGTTTTGATACCATCTTGCCCACTTAGAGAATCTGCCACATACAAACATTCATAAGCATTCACGCTTTTTTTAATCTCCAAAAGCTCATTCATTAGCACTTCATCAATCGCTAACCGCCCTGCACTATCAATAATCATCACATCATAATGTGCATCTGTCGCTTTTTTCTTCGCATCTATGGCAACTTGTATAGCATTTTCAGGCTTTGAGGCTTGACTAGGAGTAAAAATATCGACTTCTATACTCTCTGCGAGCTGGGTGAGCTGCTCAATAGCTGCAAGTCGGTGTAAATCACAAGCAACAAGCAAAACTTTCTTTCCTCTTTGTTTCAAATATAATGCGAGCTTGGCACTTGAAGTCGTTTTACCGCTTCCTTGCAAACCCATCATCAGAATCACGCTAGGTGGCGTAGGTGAAAAGCTAATCCCATAACTTTTAGAAGACTGGAGGATATTGGTTAAAGAATCCTTTAAAGCCTGCATAAAATTTTGCTTGCCAATGCCTTTAAGTTTTGTTTGAGTCTGCACTTCTTGCACAATATCTTTAGTCGCTTTATGATAAACATCATTTCTTAAAAGCGTCTTCTTGAGCTCATCACACGCTCTTTGTAAAGACTTTTCGTCATCAGCAAATCGAATCTTATTAACAATACCCTTAAATGAATGTGTCAAAGTGTCAAACACAATAACTCCTTTATTGATTCTCTTAAATAATTTTATGTTGTTTTGACAAAAATTGTATAAAAAAATCACTTTCATTATGCTTTTATTTATTTCTCTCGTATATATTTCAAGCGCAATTTGCTTAAAAATTTTAATTAATTAAAAATTCTATAAAAAAGGTTTATTTGTATGATAAGTTTTGAACAAGAATTGCGTGATAAACATCTCAAAATCACGCCTCAAAGAATGGTAATGCTTCGCCAAATTAGCGATAATGGGCATATGAGTATTGAGGAATTGCACGAACAAATCAAGTCTATCTATCCCTCTATCTCACTTGCTACAATTTACAAAAATATCAATGCTTTATGTGAAGCTAATATCTTGCGAGAGATTAAAGCCCCCACACAAAAGCAAAAATACGAGCTTAGCAGCGACAGACATATCCATGTCGCTTGTGAAAAATGCGGCAAACTAGAAGATATTAAAATCGACACAAGTTCATTGCAAAATGGCTGTGCGAATCTAAGCGGTTATCAAATCTATGATGTATCCGCAGTATTTATTGGCGTTTGCCCAGAATGCAAGGCAAAAAGTAGTGCTTGTTAAGCATATCTACAGAAAAAGCTTTTCGGAGGGCTAATCCCGCCGAATGAGCATTTATTCTTTAGAATCGCTATGATTCACACTATCAAAAATCTCTTGCAAGCCTCTGATATAATCAGCATCACCAGACCTAACCTGCCCATAAAGTTCTCTTTGGCAATGTTGCACAAGGATATTTCTCTCTTTTTCACTCAAACCTTTAGATACAAGATACTTAAACCATTCAAGACTGGTATGTTCTCCACAACCCCCAATCACCTCTTCCATCAAAGACCTTTCCCAAAATGCTTCCAGTTTTTCTTTGGCAAAAATACTATTCTCTAAAGCACAAAAATAAACCTCGTAATATTTTATTGGCATATTGCTTGTTTCATCAAACCCATGCTCGTGGTATACTTTCAGAATCTCTTCATTACTTACATTTGTTGTGTTCTCATTCCAGTTCAAATATAAATATTTCGCATCTCCAAAAGTCTCACCCGCTTCAAACAAAAACTTCACAATATCCGCCCTGCCTACATCAGCACTTGCATCAAGAAAGTTGATTTTTAATTTTTTATCCAAAGAGCCAATTTTAAGAGCAACTTTAAAATCTTTGGCATTTTCTTTGATAAGCTCTAAGAGTTCAAGCGGACAATTTCCTATGGTTCCATCTTTATAAAACTCACGCTCACCCATTGCTAAACCATAGATTTTCGCTAAATCTTTATCGTTTATTTTTTTCTTTTTAAGTAGGGTTTTAAATTTTGTCAAAACTGCATCATAAGTGCTAATAAACCATTGTGCATCTTTGTCATAACTACTTTTGCACATTTTTTCCAATAAATCGCAGATTTCTTTGACGCTTGGTTCTGCAGCTAACCATTTGGGGGGATTGCTACTTCGCTTTGTCCCGATAAAAATCGTATTTTTATCATTTTGACAAGCTGCTAGACATTTTTCATTAAGTTTCCAAGAATCTAGGTTTTGATCAAAATCATTGCAATCTTTAAACATTGAATTAATATTTTCCACTTGTGAAACATTCCATTTATCTAAAGGCTGATTAAATCTTCTCGCTTCTTCAAACATATAACCCATATTTTTTACATGACTCACATTCCAATCATTGATATTATGGTTAAAATATTCTGCTTCAGAAAACATCGATCCCATATCTGCAACATTTGAAGTATCCCAAGATTCTATCCCGCTAAAGTCTTTGCGTTGGCTACCAACAAATATCTGAGACATATCCGTGATTAAACTTGTATCAATATCTCCAAGATGGACAGATTCAAATTTGCATAAATACCTTAACTCTTGTTTGGTTTGAGGTTGAAACTTGCCATTATGCTTTACTAAAGATTCTTTCCATTTTTCGCGCCATATTTCTAGCATTTGTGTAGGGCAGTTCTCAAACATCTTGTATGTGCCATTATTATTAAACAAAAGATCAGGATTAAGATTCCACTTGCTTAAATCTTGTTTGAAAGATTTAGCATCTCGAAACATTTCTTCCATATCTTCTACTTTGCTCACATTCCAATTGCTAATATCACTATTAAAAGATTCTGCATTTTTAAACATGTCGCCCATATATTCTACATTACGTGTATCCCACTTACTAAGATCAACATTGAAAGATTTAGCATATTGAAACATACTATCCATAATCGTTACATTACTGACATTCCAATTCGCAATATCGCCTAAATCTTTCCTCGCAGCAGCCCAATCCCTTTCAAACATGTGTCCCATATTTGTGATTAAACTTGTATCAATATCAGAGAGTTTGACGCTTAAATCAGAAATCAACTCTTTTAAAAAATACTTGCCTCGAGGTTTGTAGATTCCATTTTCATCTTGTGATCTAAACCATTTTGGATAATTCTTCTCTTGCGCAATACGAGTTGATTGAAACATTTGTAGCACCCTTGCATTGCTTTGAACCTTATCGCCCCAAGCATTTAAATCTTGATTAAAAGATTCTGCATATTCAAACATTCCACTCATATTTTCTACTTTAGAAATATCCCAAGAATCAAGTGGTTGATTAAATTTCTCCGCACCATAAAACATACCACCCATATCCCTCGCACAAGAAACATTCCAAGCATTCAGAGGCTTGTTAAAAGATATAGCATCATAAAACATTGCCTTAAAATTTTTACATTTAGCGACATTCCAAGAGCTAATGTCTTCGTTAAAATGCTTTGCATTATAAAAACAAGCCTCCATATCTGTAACATTTGAAGTATCCCATTTCTCTATCCCGCCAAAGTCTCTACGAGTGCTATCCATAAACAACTCTACAAAATTTCCGATGTTACTCACATCAATATCGCCCAAATATATATTTCTATTTCGGACAAGTTTTTTAAGCTCTGCTTTGGTCTTTGGCTGATAGCTCTTTCCTTTGCTTTTTACACCATCAATCAGAATATCTAAAAACTTTGCTTTATCCTTTGCCTTAGAGAGTTTTGACAATATATCAAAGTAATCATATTCATCGCTATCTTTGACATTTCTCCCTGCATACACTGCTTGATCATCCCAGTATTCCTGCTCTAAATCACTTAATCTATCTTCTGCTTCTTGCAATGCTTCATCAAGTAATGCTTCATCATTAAAAAGCTCCAAAAATTCTTTTTTTCGAGAAATTAATTGTTCTTTAGAATCAGATCGCAAAGATTCTATTGCTGCAAAAATATCTCCTGAATGTGCCATTTTATGTCCTTTGTATAATTTCGCGAAATCATATCAAAAAAAAAAAAAACAATTTATAGAATTTAAGCCTTATGAGTGCTGCAAACTAAGGCTTACCATTCGATAATTCATCGTCATTTGATTAAGCCCTAGCATAATACACTCTACACATCGTTGATAGAATCCACTAATATCATCACGAGGAATATGCAACGCACACACCATTAGCGAATGCAAAATATGCGAGATACTGCCTTCAAAAAGCACACCCACAAAAGGATTCTGCGAAGATTGCTTAAGGCTTATTTTATGGATTAAATCAATTCGCTCAAACAATGCTCTTTTCCCACCAACAGGAGAGCTTAAAGCCCGAATAATTTGCTCTTTAAATGCAATAATCTCACTTAAATACGCGTCTTTAGGATAATACGCAAACACAGATTCTTTATCCGCATTCATATAACTTTTAAGCTCTTTGACAAACTTCTGTTTATCGACTTCACGCAAATCAAATGCACTAGGCTTTACTGCCTTGCTCCCTTGTATATACGCACCATCACCAAGATTAATCACAAGATGAGGTTTAAAGACATTGATTGCTCGAGACATCATTGCGTTTGAAAGTGAAAAAAGCGCGTCAGCATACACCTCATAATCCCCATTTCCTTGCACCTTATAAGCATTTTTAGGAATCTCACTATCTTCTTCTCCATAAAATGATCCCTTAGCATGCTTTGTTTTCCCTTTGATATAGCCACAATCTAACCCACAAACAATAACTTCTTCGCTTAATAAACACGCCAAAGCAAAGCCTGCATTCCCCACATAAGGAGCGGCAAATTCAATCACGCTTGAAGGTTTCCCAAAATACGAACTCGCGCTCCCACCTCTCATAAAAATATAGGCTTCCTTGCTAATCTCTATAGCATTAGGCTGCACCATATTACCACACAAAAGCGTAGTATCACCCAAAGGTGCAGATTCTAAAACATCTTTGAGATAATCAATCCGTTCGATTTCAATATGAAAATCTGGCTCAATACCTGCATTTTTCAAAGGCTTTAGTGCCGTGCCACAGCTCAAGACAATCATATTATCAAGATTAGCCTTGATAAAAGGTAATAACGCATCAAGACTCGCACCATTTCCCACGACACAAACAGGAATATTAACGCGTTTAGGTTGGTGCAAAATGGGATACTTGAGCCGATGCGCATCATTGCCAAGATTTGCAAAAGTATTTTTCACACCAATCATTTCATCATCAAAGCTCCCCCAACCCCGCGCATTAATCGCATAAGATTCTGCAATATGTTCCCGCACACGATCAATTTTGGGGCTGTCATAAAGCTGCAATTCTAATCGTAAAAAGTTATTCGTGATTTTTTTGTGAGTAAAATAATTTTGCACCAATTCTTTGTGCAATAAATCTTTCACAAAAATATAGCATGAATGCTCGGAGACTTGCTCAAAAAGCTTAGGATAATTCACAAAATAAAGCGAAATACGAAACAAATCCAACTCTTGCTCAAAAAGCAAAAGAGAGTGAAAAAAATATCCCTCTTCAAGTAAAAATTCCAAAAACATACCGCCCAAAAGCCCAAAAAGCGTCATATTAGGCAAAAAATGCTGGGGCAGCTGAAAACGATTCTGTCCGCCATATTCTTGCATCATAACATCAATCATTTCATTACAAATTTTGGCAGTGTAGGGAATCTTTTGTTCATCAAGCTTTTGAAGTGCTAGATGATTGGTGTGAAGCGTATAAAGCTGATTATTGAGCGGATTTTGAGCAAGTTGGATATTTTGCTCAATCATTTGATGATGCCCATTGATAATAGGATAGACAAAGCTGTGATTGCATATATCAATGATATTAAGATTCTCACCTTCAAGGTAAAGATTATATTGTGTAGGAGGATTCTTAAGCTCTTCAAAAAGTTTTGGATTAAGTGATGCAAAAAAGCTCATATTCAAAGCATAATTTCGCGCACTCCAAGAATCCAAAAGATGAAGCTGTCGCGAATGGATAATCTCTAAAAGGCTAATATCACTCACAAAACTTCCGCTCGTCCGTTTTTCATTACGACAATATCTTCAATGCGCACACCAAAGGCGTTAGGCAAATAAATACCGGGTTCGACTGAAAACACCATACCATCTTGCACGATTTCATCACTTATACGCGAAATACGCGGTAATTCATGTATATCAAGCCCTACCCCATGTCCTGTGCTGTGAATAAAATATTTTCCATAGCCATTTTTTTCGATGACTTCTCGCGCTAGAGAATCTATTTGTTTCCCGCTCATTCCACTACGCGCATTTTTGATGACATTTTCTTGCGCTTTTCGGACAATATCATAAATCTGTATGCGTTGCTTGTCTTTAAACTTTTGATCTTTACTAAAGTTTATTTCACTTTTTATCAAAGCTGTGCGTGTCATATCCGAACAATAGCGTTTGTATTTGATTCCTGCATCAAAAAGTAGCAAATCATTCTTATACAATCTACACTTGATTGATGGCAATGCGTGGGGCTTAGCAGCATTCGCATTAATGCCGACAATAGGCTCAAAACTCAAGGCATATTTTCCTTTGTAGGTCAAGTGTTTAATCGCCTCATAATGCAATTCTTGCTCATTAGGAGCATCTTTTAATGCTTTTTCAAGATATTTGGCAAAATTTTTAAAAGCTTTTTTGTTGAGCTTTTGTGATTGACGAATAAGCTCGATTTCTTCTTTTGTCTTAATGATGCGAAGTTTTTGATGAAAATTTGCTTGCGCATCAAGACTACACTTAAATGCCTCTAATCCCGCGTAAAGCTTCTGATAAAAATCAACATTGACTTCTTGTGAATCAAATGCAATTTCTTTAAGCTTAAAACGATTGACAATGCCTTGAATACTTTGGATAAAATCCCTTGATTCGATGACTTCCACACCCGAATAGCTAGATTCTTTTGCCTCTAAAGTATAACGAGAATCTGTGATAAAAAATCTCGCCTCATCTACCCGCACCACAACGGCATTATCACAGCTAAATCCACACTCATAGTATTGAGCACTTTGACTAAAAGTAAGATATGCTTTCATTAAGGTTTGACAGCTTGTTGAGATTGTTGGGCTTGTTGAGCCTTAAGAGCAGCGATTTCACTTGCAATCTGTAAGATTCCCATCAAAGCCAAATGATAGCTAAATGCTCCAAATCCCGTAATAACACCCGCACTTACGGCACCAGTATAGCTATGCGCTCTAAACTTTTCTCGCGCATGAATATTGCTGATATGCACTTCAATCACAGGAACACCGCAGCTCGCAATCGCATCAGCAATAGCAATAGAAGTATGCGAAAATGCGGCAGGATTGATAATAACACCGACATATTCTCCACCGATACATTCTTGAAGTTTATCGATAATCTCTCCCTCAAAATTGCTTTGAAAAAATTCCAATTCAGCATTATTTTGTTGTGCCTGTGCCTGAAGATTCTGATGAATCTGATCAAGCGTAAAATTACCATAAATATGAGGCTCACGATGTCCGAGAATATTAAGATTTGGTCCTTGAATAACTAAGATTTTCATACCACTCCTTTAAACTTAATAGCCTCATATTATAGCCAAAATCATTCATTTAATGCTTAAGATTTTAGAAGCAAATCTAAGGCATTAAAGTTATGCGCCTTCAGGTGGCATAAAAATATCTACCGGTTTTACTTCTCCTTCGTATTTTTTAATATTCACAAGTGCAGTATGGGCAATATTGCCATTAGCAAGCGCAGAAGTAGGTATATCAAGCGTAAGGACATTAGATGAGCCATTCTTACAAGGACTACCAATCTTGCCATGCTCTTGTGGATCATACCATGCGCCTTCACACAAACGCACCACGCCTCTTCTGATAGAATCTGTTACAAAAGCCCCGGCTAAGACCTCTCCTCGTGCATTGCTCACACTCACAACATCACCCGTCTTAATACCTTTTTCTTGTGCGTCTTTGGCATTAATCCAAATAGGCTCTTTATCAGCAATTGCATATTCCTTGCGCAAAGAGGTATTGGCGAGTTGAGAATGCAGCCGATATGCAGGGTGAGAAGTGATAAGAGCAAATTCTGCAGGTTTGTTCTCCATACCTAGCCATTCGATAGGTTCAAGCCAAGTAGGGTGTGCAGGGCAATCTTTATAATTGTATTTTTCAATAGTATGGGAGTAAATTTCAATCAAACCAGAATCTGTGCCGAGCGGATTTAAAATCGGATCTTCTCTAAAATCCCCATAGCGCACAAATTCTTCAGATTCTGAAGGGATTTCAAACTTCAGCGGTGCATTTGCCTTCCAAAAACTCTCAAAATCCGGTAATTCAAGCATCAACCCTTGAGATTGGCTAAGGGCTTGATTATAAAACTCTTTCAGCCACTGCATTTCATTTTTGCCCTCACTGAATCTGTCATAGACATTAAAAGCCTTTGCTAAATCACAAAAAACTTGATAATCATCAACAGCTTCAAATTGCTTTTCTACAAGCTGTTTCATAGGCACAATATGCAGATTCGAATAATCCCCACTCATAGAAATATCATTGCGTTCATAACTTGTCGTAATAGGCATCACGATGTCAGCATAACGCGCAGTAGGCGTCCAATAAATCTCATTGACAACAATTGTGCGGGGCTTTTGCCATGCCTTAAGAAAAGTATTTGTATCTTGATGATGCACAATCGGATTGCCACCTACCCAATAGATGAAATCAATATCTGTATAGGTAATTTTTTTACCATTATGATCAATTGTTTTACCCGGGTGCAATAGTGCATCAGCAATACGAGCTAAGGGGAAGTTATTATCACTTCCTTGCATCAACCACTCTGCTCCTCCATTGCTCACATTGCCTAGATTCATACCCCCGACCACAGGAGCAGTCGCTGTAGGCGAACCGCCATTGCTATAATGATAGCTTAGCCCAAATCCGCCACCGGGTAGCCCAATCTGTCCTATCATACAAGCAAGCGTTACCAAACTCCAATGAGCCTGCTCGCCATGATGAGCCCTTTGCATACCCCAACCAGACATTAACATCGTGCGATTTCCAACAAAAAGTTCTGCTAAAGATTCTATCTTTGCCTTTGAAATACCACAAATATGACTTGCCCATAGAGAATCTTTCACTACGCCATCACTTTCTCCTAGCAAATAAGCCTTAAAACGTTCAAAGCCTTGCGTGTAATTTTCTATAAAATCTTTATCGTATTGATTATTTTTAAGCATGGTGTGCATAATACCAAGCATCAATGCCACATCTGTATTAGGCAAAGGAGCAATCCATTCTGCACCCAAATAATCACAAGTCATATTTCGCACTGGATCAATACTGATAATTTTCTTGCCAGATTCTTTAAGTTTCTTGAAAAAATCAAGCCCCGTGCCTTCATTAAGCGTCCAAGCATTGCGCAATGTTACCATTGGATCAGCACCCCAAATGACTACTACCTGTGTATGATCTAATACTGAAGAAAAAGAAGTTTGTTGTTCATACACTTCAATACTTCCCACGACATAAGGCATAATCACCTGTGAAGCACCCGTAGAATAATCCCCCGTTACACCCACATAACCGCCAGCCATTCCCATGAATCGTTGCAATAAGATTCTCGCATTGTGAAGATTCCCACTACTTTTCCAACCATAAGAACCCGCAAATACGCCCTCTTTACCCTTTTGTTTGTAAGTCTTTTTCAATTCCTTAGCAATCAATGCAATTGCATCATCATAACTCACCCTTACCCATTCATCATCGCCCCGCAATTCGGGTTTTGGATTATCAGGATTCTCAAGGTATGATTTTCTAACCATAGGATACTTTATGCGTGTGGGTGAATACACCAAATCCGGAATCGTGCTGTGCAAAGGATTAGGCATTGCATTATCAAGCGCATTAGTGCTTGAGACGATTTTCCCTTCTTTAATTGTCGCTTTTAATACTCCCCAATGAGCCCCTGTGATAACCTCTCCATCAAGCACAAGATTCTCACTAAAACTCTTGACACCAGATTCTATGGCTGTCTTTTTACTTTGATTATCACAGCCCACAAAAGGCACAAGGGCAAATATCGCTAAACCTTTCCCCATTGCTTGAAGCACTTGTCGTCTATTGATTGGATTCATTATTTCTCCTTTATTTTTCTTTAGGCATATCTTTAGCATTTTTTTGTAGGTATTGAGAAAGTAAATACTCTTGATCACTATCAAGCCCTACGCGACTTTTCATTGATTTGACCACACTTGGCCACGCATTTGCGCTAAATTCCTTTGGTGGGTGCAAAGCATGGCAAATCGAACAATTTGCAAAAAGCTCTTGCGCTTCCTGATAAAGTGGCTCAACCTTATCGACCAAATCCACATTATCACTCCACAAATCCACACTTGCAAGATTCCATTCTTGTTTGCTCTCACTCTCTTTAAAAGATTCTATACGATTAAAGACCACTCCAGAATTTTTAGAAAATCCAGCGTTGAGAATCCGCCGATTGGGTGCGTAATACAATGCGACTTGCGCGTCTGCTTGCGTGTAACCCTTGATACGCAAAAGCACTTTGTTGTCTTTTTGTTCTAATACTTCTACCTTAGCGGTGGGTAAAAGCCTCCCCACGACCTTATCATCGCCTTCTTTGTAAAGCGATTTGACCTTAGAAGCATATTTGATTTCCCCTCCTTGTGCATACACAAACGCTATTGCTGTCAGCACAACGAGTTTAATAAGCATTTTCATTGATCCTCCTTAAAGCAATCTTTAAGCAGAATAAAACCAATTTGATTAAAATCAAATTAAAATGCGTTATTTTTCTTTATATAAAAATTAATATAAACATATTAGTATATGGGGATTTTTAGACTATAAAGCGTTATTATCTTGTGGATTTTGTTGTGTGTCTGGTGAGTCTTCTTGAGTTGATTGACTATCTGTCTCTTCATCTTGAGAATCTTCGTTTTCAGACATATCTTGAGGTTCTTGCACATCTTGTGCGATGTCTTCATCATCAGACTTTTCTTGATTGGGCAAAGGAGCGGGCGAAGCTGCAGAATCTTCAAGACGATTAGGCTCTACGGCGCGGAGTGCAGAAGTGATTGTCGCAGCTTTTTGATCGTCCATTTTGCCTAAAATTTTTGTTATATCTTTTACTTCCATTTTTGAAAGAATATCCACAGCTTCAGATTCAGGCATACCCGCCAAAATAGCCGCAGCCTTAGCCTCTTTCATTCCTTGATAAGCCTTAATAATCTTATCATCTTTGACTTCTTTGATTTGCGCGAGAATCTCCTCATTTTGCGCAATCAGATTCAAAATTGCTTGTTCTTTTTCTTCTAGGGCTTGAGTGTTTTGTTTATTTTTTTCGTCAATATCAGCTTGAGCTTTCTCTTGTTCTTGAGCAAAAACAAGAATCTTTTGATCAATCTCTGCTTCTTTTGCTTGCAATTGTCTTTGTTTCTCATCAAGAAGAACTTGTGTAGCATTTTGCAGCACTTGTAAAGCCTGCTGACGCTCATCAATCTCATCAAGCTGGGCTTTTATCTCATCTTTGCGCGTTTCAAAAATAATACTACAATCCAACAAATGAGAATCTACCCCCCACAAAAAGCTTGTTACGCCAATAAGTAGAATGATTTTTTTCATACAATCCCTCCTAGCGTATTGTTATAAAGCATCGTAGCAATCTCATCACTTTCTATTTTTTCACGATATTTAAGCTCTTTAATCACTTCATCTTGCACTTTTTTATCAAGGAATTTGATTTTTTCATACTCAATATTTAAGTGCTTATATCGCTCTTGTAAAGCACTCTTCGTGTTTTGCAAGTCTTGAAGCTCTTGCATCGCAATCTCAATTTCATACAAAATCGCCCTTTTGGATATTTCAAACGCTTGAAAACAATCAAAAGAACCATTTTGTGGGATTTGTAACTTTTCAAATGATTGATTCAAATGTGCGATTTGGCTGTGTTTATCAGCAATTCTGTTTTCATTTTGCATAATTTCACGCTCACATTTTTGCATATCTTTTTTACGCAAATCCACAATCGCACTGAATTTTGTTTTCATCGTTTTTACCGCATGATTATATCATCTCGTTGTGGGCTTGTCGAAATCATTGAGATTTTCACTTTAGTTATCTCTTCAAGAGCCTTAATATAATCTTGCGCTTTTAAAGGCAATGCGTCAAAACTCCTCACGCCGCAAGTTTTCTCCCAGCCCTCAAATTCTTGATAAATAGGCTTGACATTGTCATAATCTGTAGGGATATAATCAATCCTTTTACCTTCATATTCATACGCTACACAGACTTTCACGCGCTCCAATCCATCAAGCACATCAAGTTTCATAATACTTAGGCTATCGCAACCATTTAATCCACACGCATACTTCACTGCCACAGAATCAAACCACCCGCATCTCCTTGCTCTGCCTGTAGTTGTGCCAAATTCTCCGCCTTTTTGTCGTAGCCATTCGCCTACTTCTCCCTCTTCTTCTGTAGGAAATACACCATTACCCACGCGTGTGCAATAGGCTTTCGCCACGCCGATAATATTCTTCAAGCTCTTAGGGCTAAGTCCGCTCCCACTGCACGCACCTGCGGCAATCGTTGTAGAGCTTGTTACAAAAGGATAAGTGCCGTGATCCACATCAAGCATACTGCCCTGCGCACCCTCACATAATATTTTTTCTCCCTTTTCTTGTGCTTTCCATAGAATCTGCGTGCTGTCTGCAATAAAAGGCATAATAAAAGGACGCACAGATTCTATTTTTTGCATAATAGAATCCACACTTGGCAATTCTATCCCATAGAGTTTTTCAACATAGCCGAGCTCTTGTAAGATATGTGCGATTTTTGTCTTCATAACCTCAAGATTTTTTAAATCCATTACTCTAATACCATTGCGCAAAATCTTATCCCCATAGCAAGGACCTATCCCTTTGCCTGTCGTGCCAATAGCTCGTTGTTTGTTTTTTTCTTTGGCTTGATCAAGTAGAATATGATAAGGCAAAATAAGGTGAGCTTTATCACTCACAAACAATCGCCCTTGCAGATTCTCAAATGATTGCATCTCTTCAGCTAATGCCCAAGGATCGATTACTACACCATTACCGATAATATTTTTACAATGTGGGTATAAAATCCCTGATGGTAAAAGATGCAAAGCGACTTTTCGCGAACCTACAACAATCGTATGCCCCGCATTATGCCCACCTTGATAACGCACTACATAGTCGTATTGTCCAGCTAGGGAATCTACGACCTTGCCTTTGCCCTCATCGCCCCATTGTATTCCGACAATCAAGTCTGCCATATTTCCTCCCTACTTTATTGAAATATTATTTAACAACAAATACTCTACGACCTCATCGGTGTAAATCGCAAACCCACATGAAGACTGCTTACCGATGCTGTATTTTCCACCTTGCAATAAAGTCGCATTATTGATAAACATCTTAAAAAACAAATCGCCATAATACGAGTTAGGCGCGCAAGCTAAAGGCGAAAATAAAGTATTTTCATACTCACAATAACTTGCACATTCCAACAAACGCTCTAGCTCATTTTTTAAAAATGCAGGAGCTTTTTTGATCGCCTCTTTGAGCTCATCTTTACTGCTCACACGCACAAGTTGTGCGATATAACTATCCATTTGCAAAAGCTCTTCAATCTTGAGTGCGGCAAAAGATTCTATATCCACGCCACTATGTTTAGCACACAAAAGAGGAATCTTCATATTAGAGATTTGCAGAAATGGTTTGAGCTTTAGTGCCGTCATAATACTCGCGCCCAAGCACATTACGGGTGAAAGACTATCACTCCCTAAATGCTCCGCACCAATTTGGTGAATCTCTGTTGTCGGATAGCTAAATACAGGCTGGACATAAAACCACTTTTTGTGCTCACTGCTATGTGCAATGCGTTTTGTGATAATACGCATTGCATCAAAAGTCGTGTCATAGCGCAATCCAATTTGGTGATTACTCTCTCCGCTTAAACGCAAAAGCTGGCGATTAGAAAAATCCTCTTGATGCTCCAAAAAGGTAAAAATTGGCGTTACAATTTCTTTATAGTCATTTTGATAGAGGTATTCCACAGCCAACGATTCTATATCGCGTTTTAACTTCGCTGATGTGTCAAAATAAAGTTTGCTTCCTTGCGGCAATTCATGTTCTAGAATCAATGTCATATCCTGCTTTATAATATTAATAATATAAAAAAGCATTTATTATAACATAAATTCGTTTTAATCACATTTGCAAAGCACTTGTTTTAAAATGATACACTCTTGCTTTTAAAAATTCATTATTTAAAGGAATCTATTGAAAGTCGGATTATTAATGAGCGGTGGGGTAGATAGCTCTTATTGCGCATATTTATTACAATCTCAAGGTTACGAAGTGCAAGGATTCTATCTGAAGCTTCATAATAAGGAAAAAAAGCATCAAATCTATATCCAAAATTGCCACGATGTCGCAAAACATTTAGGAATCGCTTTTGAAGTCATTGACGCACAAAAAGAATTTCATCAAGAAGTGTATCAAAATTTTATCCAAGCTTACAAAGAAGGGCAGACACCCAACCCTTGCGCAATTTGCAATCCTTTGATTAAATTTGGCTTAGGACTTCAAAAGGTGCGAGAATACGGCTGTGAGCGCATTGCCACAGGGCATTATGCACGGATTAAAGAAATTTATGGCATCAAGCGCATTGCCAAAGCAATCGATGAGCGCAAAGACCAAAGCTATTTCCTTTATGCGCTCTCTCAAGATGCGATTGATTCTATCATTTTCCCACTAGGTGAACTAATCAAAGAAGATATTAAAAAAACCGCCCTTACATTGCTGCCATTTTTAGGGACACTACAAACCTATAAAGAATCACAAGAAATTTGCTTCGTAGAAAATAGTTACATTGATATTTTAAAGCAATACGAACAAGTCGATAATGAGGGTATTGTGCGTAATAGCAAAGGAGAAATCATAGGCAAACATAAAGGCTATATGCACTATACGATTGGCAAACGCAAAGGATTCAATGTCTTTCATTCACATGAGCCTCACTATGTCAAACAAATCAATCCCCAAATCAATGAAATTATCGTAGGGAATAAAGAAGAATTAGCAGTTTCTTCAGTCAGAGCGTTAAACAAAAGTTTGCCCAAACAATTTAGCCAAAAAACCTATGATGTCAAAGTGCGCTATCGCAGTGTGCCTACAAAGGCTGAAATCACTATTGATGGAGACTATATTAACGCTACTCTTTTGCAACCCGCCTATGGTGTCGCAAAAGGACAAGCTTTAGTCATTTATGAAGGAGATTGTGTATTAGGCGGTGGGGTGATTGTCTGATTAATGCTTACAAGAATCTTTAAGTGATTTTATTACTTTAAGATTCTTAAAACTCTTTTTATACTTTTTTTCAGCTAGAGCGTCCCAATAAACAATGTATTGATTCATAGATTTTTCGCGCCACAGAAGCATTGTTTAGCACATACAAATGAATCCCATCAACGCCCCTTGTAAGCAAATCCACGATTTGATCCACTGCGTAAGCCGTGCCTGCTTCACACATCATTTTAGGCTTATCGGCATATTTTTGCAAGATTCTCTCAAATTTTGGAGGGATTTTTGACCCACACATTGCTGTGATTTTACGCGCTTGAGCAACATTGATAATCGGCATAATACCCGCGTGTATAGGGACATTGATACCTACTAAAGCGCATTTTTCTTTAAACGCATAAAAATCATCATTATCCAAAAATAATTGTGTAAAAAGTCGGCTCACTCCCGCATCGACTTTGATTTTTAAAGCTTTCATATCACTTACCCAATCAAGTGCTTGGCTGTGTTTTTCAGGATAACATGCCCCATATATCTCAAATTTAAAAGCTTTGTGAGATTCTATAAAACGCACCAAATCACTCGCATAAGTGAAGTCCTTGCTCACAGGTGCATTTTCCACTTTATCCCCACGCAAGGCTAAAATATCTTTCACGCCTATTTTTGCGCAAGAATCTAAAAAATCCAAAACTTCCTCTTGGCTTTTATGAATACAAGGAAGATGCACAATAGCCTTAATGTGATAATGATTCTGAATGAGCGAGACAATTTCAAGCGTTTTATCACTATTTTTTGAACCGCCCGCGCCATAAGTAACATTAATAAAATCCGGCTGGAGATGGCTTAAATCCTCTAAAACTTCATAAATTTTACGAGAATCATCTGTATTTCTTGGAGGAAAAACCTCCAATGAAAAACAAGGCTTTGGCTCACTCATCGCCACTCCTCTCTTATCTCCTTTGTCGCTTGAATCAAATGTTTGAGGCTCTCTACCACTTCGGGATTATTGCGCGTTTTAAGCCCACAATCAGGATTCACCCACACTTGCTCTTTGGGGAGCTTGGAGAGTATTGCTTTAAGCGTGGTTTTGATTTCTTCGACTTTGGGGACACGAGGCGAATGTATATCATACACGCCCGGTCCGACTTCTGTTTGAAAATGATTTGCGACAAGCGCATCAAGTAATTCAAGATTCGAGCGTGAAGCCTCAAATGAAATCACATCAGCGTCCATCGCATCGATTTCTTTAATAATATCATTGAATTCACTATAGCACATATGTGTATGAATCTGTGTTTGTGGCTTGACATCTTTATGCACGAGATTGAAAGCAGGGATTGCCCAGCTCAAATATTGTGTGTGCCAATCACCCTTTCTCAAAGGTAATTTCTCACGCAAAGCTGCTTCGTCAATTTGAATCACCTTGATGCCTTTTGATTCTAAATCCAACACTTCTTGCGCAATTGCAAAAGCAATTTGCAAGGCAGAATCTTTGAGACTAATATCCTCTCGCGGGAACGACCAGTTGAGAATCGTAACCGGACCAGTGAGCATTCCCTTCATTGGTTTTGAAGTGAGACTTTGCGCATAGGTTGTATAAGGTGCGGTGATAGGCTGCTTCCAGCTCACATCTCCCCACACAACAGGAGGTTTTACACAACGCGTGCCGTATGATTGCACCCAACCATTTTGTGTAAAAATAAAGCCCTCTAAGCTTTCACCAAAATATTCCACCATATCATTACGCTCAAACTCTCCATGCACAAGCACATCAAATCCTAAATCCTCTTGTAGCTTTACACATTCTTTAATCTTGGCTTGATTAAATGCAGTGTATTCTTCAAGACTAATCTTACCTTGTTTGAACGCAAGTCGATTTGCTCGCACATCACTTGTTTGAGGGAAAGAGCCAATCGTTGTAGTTGGCAAAAGAGGCAGATTCAATGCTTGTTTCTGCACACTTTGACGCTCTTTAAAGCTTGGCAAGCGTTTGATATTGCCCAAATCAAGTTGCGCGATTTTTTTATTAAGCTCATCATTGCGAGATTCTAAACGATGCGCATGCAAAGTCGTATTAGATTCTAAAAGCTTGTGAGTGCTATTGCCTGAATCAATGATTTCTCGCAATTCATTGAGTTCTTGGAGTTTTTCTTGTGCGAAAGCAAGATGCTGCAAAGTCTTTGCAGGAAGTTTGGTTTCATTTTGCAAAGTATAAGGCACATGTAAAAGCGAACAGCTCGTATTAAGCACGATGCGCTGTGTGATTTTTTGTAATTCTGTGATGACCTTGAGGCTTTTTGCGTATTGATTTTTGTAGATATTTTTACCATTTACAATCCCTGCAAAAAGGATTTTATTTGTATCAAAGCCATATTTTTGCACCAAATCCAAGCTTTGGATTCCCTCGACAAAATCAAGTCCGATAGCATCGACATCAAAGCCCAATACTTGCTCATAACAATCACGAATATCGCCAAAATATGTTTGGAGTAACACTTTTAAGCCATTTTTATGCGCCAATAATGCACCATACAATCGCCCTAAAAGCTCTTTATCATGAGAATCTAAATCACACACCAAAGCTGGCTCATCAAACTGAATCCACTCTACACCAATGTCTTTCAATCTACCTAACAACGCAAGATAAGCCTTTAGCAAAGATTCACAAGCCACATTGAAATCTTTGTCATTATTAAAAGAAATAAGCTTAAGCAGTGTGAAAATCCCTACAATCACAACCTTTGGACGATAACCCAAAGCCTTTGCCTCAAGAAATTCATTAAAGATTTTCTCCCCTACAAGGGCTATCTTGCTTGCATCTTCACACTCTGGCACTAAATAATGATAATTGGTGTTGAACCACTTCTTCATTGCGAGAGCTTTTACATCGCCCTTATCGCCTTGATAACCTCGCGCCAACGCAAAATACTCATCAAGAGAATCTAATCCCAAATCTTTATATCGTTTTGGCACAATATTAAATAATACCGCTGCATCAAGGATATTGTCATAAAACGAAAAATCATTGCAACTTAAAAAATCAATCTTATTCTTTGCCTGCTCACTCCAATGCACTTGACGCAAATCTTTTGCTAGATTCAACAATTCAGCTTGAGAAATCTCGCCCTTAAAATATTTTTCAATCCCAAATTTTAGTTCGCGCTTTGCGCCGATTCTCGGATAAGAAATAGTAGAAACCTGCATAAAAACTCCTCGTAAAAAATCTTAAACACAATATGTATTTTTGGAAATATACCAAAATATGAAATAAATATCAATATATTTTAAAACACAATATGTATTTTTGGAAATTTTAGCCTATTTTCTCAAAATATATATAATTATGATAAATACAAAGATTCTACAAATCCCTTAATAAACCCTGTAAAATCACTTTGTCCCATAGCCTAGAGTAATGATCATCTCACGATTTGCGGAAGGTTTGGGAAAATAATGAGAAGCCTTTAAAAGACTTTTGATTGCGAGTTTATCAAGACTTCCAAAACGGCTACTTTGCAGAATCTTGACATTATTTAATGCCCCATTTTCATCGATTTCAAAGCGGAGTTTTACTTCTCCTTTGATGCCTTTATTTTTCAAATACGAGGGATAAGTGTAAGATTCTGAAATCAGTGCATAAATCCTGCGCGCATACGCATCATCAGAATCCGAATCGACTGCTTGCGATGACGGAGCAGATATGGGTTGGGAGGTCTGTGAAAATGAATGTGTTTGCGCTTTGGGAGGTTTTTTCTTACGCGAGGCTGTGGGTTTCACCTTATCAATCTCATTAATTGAAGAATCTTGGGCTTTTTGATGCTCTTGATTTGTTGCTTGTGATGAGCTTGGCACAAAATGCGAAAGTGAAAGATAATAAGTCTTTTGAGCAAGAATCTCATAATCTTTCATTTTTATCATCACCGCATACACACATACGCCAAGCAGCGCGTAGATTCCCACTGCAATAAAAAAGGCAATATAAAGAGAACTTCTTTCCTTTTTCTTAGCTCTTCTCATCGCTAAATCTTTGTGTATTCAAAGGGCAAAAATACCGCCCTCCATTTGGCAACATCACACTCTGTGTCGTAACACCATACAGCGCATCAATCGTTGATTCTCTTAGAATCTCATCATAATTGCCAAAAGCAAACAACTCGCCTTTTTTGATCATCAAAATGCGTTGGGCGATAAAACATTGGTCAGGGTGGTGCGAAGTGATAACAATACTCTTATCACGCAATGTTGAGAGAATCTCCAAAAGTCTAAACGCATACGACATATCAAGCGCACTCACAGGCTCATCAAGGACAATTATCGGGCTATCTTGCACGAGTGCGCGTGCAATAAGTCCAAGCTGTTTTTGTCCTCCAGAAAGTGTAGAAAATTTTTGCGAAGCAAGGTGAGCAATGGAGAGCAATTCCAATGCCTCACATGCTTTTTTAGAATCCTCTGCACGATAGACAAACGCGCTTTTAGCAAATGCGCCCATCATCACGACTTCAAGCAAAGTAAAGGGGAAACTGATGTGTTGGGATTGTGGGACATAGCTTAGAATCTTTGAACGTTGCAGATTCGAGAGACTATGACATTCTTGATTAAAAATCTTCACGCTCCCACTATATGGCAAAACACCTAAAATAGCGCGTAAAAGCGTGCTTTTGCCACTGCCATTTGCGCCCAAAATTGCACAGATTTCTCCGCGCCCAAGCTCAAAATTAATATGACGCAAGATTTCCTTATTCTTGCCTATTTTCACACTCATATCACAAACACTAAGTGCGCTATTCATTCACTGCTCGCTTAGTCGTGTATAAAATCGCCACAAAAATGGGGATTCCAAAAATGCTTGTGAGGATTCCCAAAGGGATTTCTGTGCTTAATAAACCTCGTGCAAGACTATCGCAAAAAAGTAAAAACAACGCCCCAAAAAGCGCACAAAAAGGCAGCATAAAACGATGATTTGCGCCGATAATAAAACGCGCGATATGCGGTATCACCAAACCTACCCAGCCAATAATACCTCCCAGCGTTACACTACAACTCGCTAAAAATGTCGCCATCACCACAAAAACAAGCCGCATCAATTTGACATTCACACCTAAAGCGTGTGCGCTTTCATCATCGAGATTGAGTATATCCACATAACGCGCAAAAAGTGTGCTGAAAATAAAGCTCAAAACAAAAATGACACTCGCAAACACCAAAGGGAAACTAAACCCACTAATCCCGCTTAAAGAACCCATAAGCCAAAATACAATATTAGGCAAAGTATTGTAAGGATCAGCAAGGAGCTTTAACACGCTCACCCCCGCGCCAAAAAATGCCGAGCTAATCATACCGCCAAGTATCAGCATCAAAATACTCCTGCACCCGTCAAAAAGCTGACTTAGTAGCACCGCTATGCTCATTGCAAAGATTCCAAATGCAAAGCACAATGCTTCCATACCCAACACATTGAATCCAAGCAACATACCCAACGCCGCGCCAAAACTCGCACCATTAAGCACGCCAAGAATACTTGGAGAGACAAGCGGATTACCTATAATACCTTGATACAACGCCCCGCTTAATGCTAACGAACCGCCCACAACAATACTTGCAATGATGCGTGGGATTCTCACCTCAAACACCACAAAATCTTCTAACCCTGCGACATCTTGTGCAGAGCCAAAAATCATCGCAAAGATTTTGTGATAGCTGATAGAAAGCGTCCCTACACCAATCGCATACAGCGCAAATCCTACAAGAGCGCACGCAAGTAAAACAATCCATAGAATCTTACGCGCAGATAAAGTAATCATTAAGCTTTCTTTGAGGATTTTTTAGGGATAAAGGCGATGCCTACTTCACGACTATGCGTATAAGTGATTTGCCCATCGCGTTCGTTTTGCCGCACATATTCTTCAATGAGATGAAGATTTGGCTCTCCCTCGTGGATACTCACATGCCATACAATATCATCAATCGCTTTTTGAATCGGTGCTTGATAGGTAAAATCTGCCTTTCTGTAAAGATATTTTGGCTGCTTATAACCCTCTTCTTGCAACCATTCTAGGACATTAGGCAAACCTTTAGGGAGTAAAAGCGTAATATTGTGTTGGGAAAGGATTTTTGCTAAAAATTCACATTCTCGCAGTCTCCCCCAGCCGACATAACAAAGCCCTTGTTCGCTTAAGTTTATTGCCTTTAACAAGCCTTGTTTGTTGTTTAATGCAGGAGTCATTGATGCAAAGGCTATATCGATTTTCTCTTCCAAAGACGAAACATCAAAATCCACCCAATCCGTATGCAATGTGCGAATATTATCAAGCCCCAAAGTCTTTGCATCCTCTTCAAGAAAAGCAAGCATATTGGTAGAAATATCACTCCCGATGACTTTCTTTGCCAGAAAAGCAATCTCTAGTGCAAAGCGTCCATTGCCACAGCCAATATCAAAAACCACCTTATCGCGAAAATCCACACCTTGATCTTGAAAAAATGTCAGAATCTCTAAGGTATCCTCTGTGCCTTTTTTAAAACGTGGAAAAGTTTGCGCTTTTTTCTCCCAAAATGATCGTTGCATCGTTGTTCCCTCCTTCAATTAATATCAGATTCTTTATTTTTACAGAATCTAATCTTTCAAACCCTGTATGCGCTCATAATCATCACTCAAATCTCTTAAAAAAGTATGAAAGAAGTTTTGCGCTTCTTGCTTTACAGATTCATCGTCTAAAAGCGTGGGTTGGACTTTTGAAAACGCCCATAAGAATCCGATTGATTGCATCACACTTGGCGGACGCATAAGCCAATTTGACGGCGTTGATGGCGCATAATAAATTCTCTTATCTTCAAAAGCCTTTAAAGATTGCCACTCTTGTGGAGGATTAGACATTAGCTCTTTGTAAAAAGGCAATTCACGCACAAAAATAACTTCGGGATTAATCGATGCGAGAATCTCAAAGTTAATGCTGACTTGATGAGAAGGATTTGTGAGAATCGAGCAAGGCAAAGCATTCACACCACCGATGCGATAGGCTAATTCTTGTTGATTATTGCCATCACTGCATTGACTTTTCAGCCCATCAAAACCTTGCGCAAAATAAATCTTAGGGCGAGATGTAATCGCCTCACTTAGTGTTTGTAATGTATCAATAGACTTTTGCACAAACGCAATCAGCGCATCAGCCTTTCTACCCACAGCAGAATCTCCACCGCCTAATGCGTCTTTGTAAGATTCTATCGCCGAGCCTAAACTTTCAAAACCATAGCCCTCCACACGCACAACCTTAATACCGACTTTTTCGTAAGGCTCAAGCACTTCTAAGGGTGTCGTGTCGCTAAAAAACACCACATCAGGTTTGAGCTGGGCGATTGCCTCAAATAATGCACTCCTATCACCCATATGTCCAAGCACAGGTAAATCAGCAATGTTTGGTGGCATAAACACAATATCTTCAGGATAAGGCTTATAGTTTAAGCCCACCATACCTTCGGGATTGAGAATCTCTAGCAAAACCGTAAGCGGTGGATTCATTCCAAAAGCCTTGATGACGCGTGTTTGTTGCGGCTCTTTATGAGGGATATTTGTCTGCTTGTCAGACGCATTATCCGAACAAGCGATTAATAAAAACGCTACAAATCCTAATAATATGTTTTTCATTTTTGTTCCTTTGTGTATGTATGGACAATCGTTTGAATACCCTTTTGAGGGATCACTTCATAAATGCACTCAATCGCGCTTCGGTCATAGACACATCGTAATTCATTAAGCACAGAATCTTGCGCAAGGATTGGCTCATCAAATTCAATCACAACACCCACTCCTAGCTCTTTGACAATTGTATCAATCATATCCAAATATGCGCTTTTAATCTTTTTAAACGATTCTTGCGTTTGTGGGATAGGACAAAGGCTAAAGAATGTAAAAAGCCCTATGAGCTTGATTTGAGGAGAGAATCCAGCCTGCAGAGCTTGGCGGTAAGATTCTAGTAATGTTTGTTGCGGGCAAAGTTGAGGAGTTTGGTGTGCATGGGAAATCACACAGCCCGCATCACTAAGCATGACTTGAAAGTCTTGTGAGGAAAGAGAGCCTTGCAAAAAATCCTGTGCGCCCTTTGCAAGGCGCGTTATCTTGTGAGAATCGTGCATCATTAGAAAATATGCTCTTTAGAATTTATACTCGATACTTGCAAACACTCTGCGTCCTGCCATATAATAACCTGCACCATAGTAATAATTCCTATCGAGTAAGTTATACGCACCGAGAGAGAGTTGCAAGCCATTAATCACACGATAATTGAGCTTTAAATCAAGCAAGAAAATATCGTTGTTTTGTGCATAGGTCATACTTGCTCCTTTTCCAGAAGTATACCATTGTGGGCTTTGGTAAGTCGCATTAGCAATGATATCTAAAGGCTTCCATGGGTTGATAAGGAATGTAACATTCGCAATATGATTAGGATAATCCAAGATTCGTGAGCCATCGACTCCATAGCTAGTGCCATCTTTATTGGTTGCCTTTCTTTGGACATAGGAATAATTGATACCTAGATTAATGCGATCCTGCCAGAATCCTTGATTGAGCGCGATTTCTGCACCATAAGCATAACCCTCTTTAGCATTAGTGAGCTTGGTGCAGCCACTTCCATCGTTACAGCCATTACTAGTATCTGACACGGAGATCAGCATATCATTGATGTCATTATAAAATACCGCAATAGAGGCTTTAGTCGATTGGTAGTCAAAGTTTGCACCGATTTCATAATTGAGCGCAGATTCGGGGCGGATATTTGGATTAGGTGTGCGTTTTCCCCAAGTTGTGCTGTATCGTTCTTTAAGCGTGGGGAGCTTGGACTTTTTCCCGATATTAAGGTGCAAAATCGCCCAATCGCTTAAATCTGCATAAGCAATCCCTTGCAATGTCCAACCCTGCATAGAATAAGTTTTATTATTAGCGTCTTCTATTATTGCCTTAAGCATATCGTTGCGGTCATAGCTACTATTCAACGCGAAGCGGAAGAGCTGGTTCACACGTTGCGTGTATTCCGCAAAGATTGAAGTGCTCAAATCCGATAACTTGGTAATATCATAACGAGGCACACTAACACCGTTATTTATAGTGCCATAGTCTTTATGATGATCTGTTCGGAGGTTAAGCCCGACTTTAAGATTTTTCTTTTCGTCAAATTCATAGCCGAGCGTAAAGATCCCACCTGCTGTCCAATCATCATAAATAGAGTTGCTTTGAGGATTCACAAACTTGCTCCCATTCCATGTTCCTCGCATTTGCAGCTCATTATAAAAACTATCATAATACAAACGAGAATTCAAAGAAAGCTTATCGGTGAAGTAGGAATTGCCCAAAAGATAAATGGTAGTCTTATCATAATGGGGCCAATCCCATAAATTAGAAGATATACTATTTCCTATTGAAGAACTCATACCGCCCTTTTCACCCTGTTGATAAATCACATTGAGCGAATATTCGTGATTTTCATTCGGCTCCCAGCCGACTTTACCCCGAAAAGTGTGATTTTTATAATGTGAATTGATTTTCTCTTTAGTCGGTTGAGCTGGTGTCGTTTTAAAGTTATGCGAGAGATTAAGAGAATCTCTATCAGTGTAGGCATAGCTCGCTTGAGCATACCATTTGCCCATATTTGTCCCCACAGAGAGATTGACTTGATTCTCATTATTTGCGACAAAGCCATAACGCGCATCAATCTCGAGCTTGTCTTTGGGCTTGGAAGTGATGATATTCACCGCTCCTCCTAAGGTATTCATACCATAAATCGGCGAAGTGTAGCCCTTAGAAATATCGATTTCAGAGATGCCAAATGAGCTAAATTGCGACCAGTCAGTTTGGCGATCATAAACACTATGCACAGGGATTCCGTCAATAAATAGCCCGATATGTGTAGAGCTGTATCCGCGAATACCGATGCTTGGCTCTCCCCTAGAACCAGCGGCAGGCTCATAAAACATACCGGGCGTAAAGCGCAACGCCTCGGCGATATTGTTTGAGCTAGAATTGGCAATGTCTTCAGATGTGATTGTTGTAACCGTGGGATTGTAATCGGTGATTTTTGAATTTTGAGAATCGACTTTTTCGATTCGTCCTAAGTCATAAGTCTTACTAGAATCTTCTAACGCATAAGCATTCGCGCCTAAGAGGACAATTAATGCCCCCCCCCCGTATGATTTTAGTGATGTTCATTCTCACTTTCCACTCCTTTTTGTTAAAATTTGCGGAGTGCATTATATATAAAAATATATAGATAAAAAATTGATTTATATCAAAATTTGCTCCTTTTATCGTTCTAGTGCAAGATAAAAGGTGTGTCTTGATACACAGAGAAATTAAGCCAATTGCTAAAAATCACACTCGCACTAGAACGCCAAGAAAAGACAATTTGCCCATGTGTATTAAAATAGTTTTGCGGGGATTCTATGCTAAGTCCTTTGCTTAAATCTCGCTGATACTCGTTATAAAGCGTTTCTTTCGTGTATTCGGGGTGTCCTAAAATAAAGACATCTTGAGAATCTCGCAGCATACTTGTCCCGCTTTGTTCTCCACGAAGCAAGACTTTGAGGTCATTTTTGCGTGCTAAGGCAAGCTCATCAATGCCTGAATGCCTAGAATGAGGGATTCTTACGACCTCATCAAGCCCACTTAAAAGCACATCATCTTCGCACACATAATGATCAAAAATACCAAAAAGCTTTTGTGGTAAAGAAATCTTGTCAATACGATGAAAATAATAAAGCCCTGCCATTGCTCCCCAACACAAATAAAGCGTGCTTGTGCAATGACATCGCAAATACGACATAATGCTGACAAGCTCGTCCCAATACTTGACTTCTTCATACGCCAAATGTTCGATAGGCGCACCTGTTACAATCGCACCATCAAAGTTTCGCCCCTTAATATCTTCAAAATTTACATAGAATCTATCCAAATGGCTTTGTGGCGTGTTTTTGCCTACATAGCTTTGCGTTGTGAGCAGGGTGATATTCACCTGCAAAGGCGAATTCGCAAGAAGTGAGAGAATCTGATTTTCCGTCTCGATTTTAGTCGGCATCAAATTGATAATCAAAACTTCAAGCGGACGAATATCTTGGTGAATCGCCCGCTCTGCCCCCATCACAAAAGCACTTTTTTGTAAAAATTGATACGCAGGAATTTGCTCTGGGATAATCAATGGCATAAGAATCCTTTATTTATTAAATAATTTCATAAAACAATCTCAATGAGCGCGATAACCACACCTTTAAGCCTCAATCGCCTTTTTCAAATCTGCGATCAAATCTTGCACATTTTCTAAGCCAATACTTAGACGCACTGTGCAAGGGGTAATATCAGCAGATTCTAATTCTTTCGCGCTTAGCTGTGAATGTGTCGTTGAAGCCGGGTGAATGATAAGCGACTTACTATCACCAATATTTGCAACAATGGCAAAGATTTCAAGTGAATTGCAAATCTTTTGTGCTTCTTCGTAGCTTTGTGCTTCAAAGCTCAAAAGCCCCGAACTTTGAGAATCTTTGAAATACTTTTTAAGCAAAGTATGATAAGGATTGCTTGACAATCCCGGATAGCTTACGCTTTTAACGCGTGGGTGAGATTCTAAAAATTTCGCGACTTCAAGCGCATTATCGGAGTGTTTTTTGATACGCAATTCCAATGTTTCAAGCCCTTGTAAAATAATCCAAGCATTTTGCGGAGAAAGTGTCGCACCAAGATTCCTTAGCCATTCAGTAATCACGCGGATAGAGAAAATCGGCAAGGGCAAACTCGCATACACAAGCCCATGATAGCTTTCATCAGGTGTATTATACGCAGGATAGCGAGGATTATCTTTGATAAGCTCATTCAAACCATTGCGTTCGATGATCGCTCCACCTAACGCGCTGCCTTGTCCATTGATATATTTACTCAAGCTATACGCTACCACATCGACACCGTATTCAAAAGGGCGATGCAAATAAGGCGTAGCCACGGTATTATCGCAAATACTGATAATTTTATGCTTTTTAGCAATGGTGGTGATTTGCCCTACATCGGCAATTGCAATTTGTGGATTGGAGAGAGATTCAAAGAAAATCGCCTTTGTCTTATCGTCAATCACTTGAGGGAGTGTGCCTTGAATATTATCAATATCAAAAACACGCGCTTCAATGCCAAATCGTTTTAGCACATGGACTAAAAGCGTTTGTGAGCCTCCATAGATTTTATTTGAAAATGCGATGTTATCACCAGCTTGCGCACAATTAACAAGCGCAGTAAAAACTGCTGATGAGCCACTTGCTGTAACCACACCAAACGCACCGCCTTCAACCGCTGCTAGACGATTGCCCAGAATCTCATTAGTAGGATTTGTCAAACGCGTGTAGATATTGCCCAATTCTTGAAGACCAAATCGTGCTGCCGCTTGAGCGAGAGATTCAAAGCTGTAAGCAGTGTTTTGATAAATCGGCACACTCAAAGTGCGCTGTGTGTCATACTGATATGCCGCATGCAAAGCAAGAGTGCTTTGCGAAAAGTTTTGATGTGTTAGATTTGCCATTAGTTGTCCTTTTTGAAATGAATTTTTTAAAACAAAGAAAATATGGCATAAATTTATAAACACAATATGTAATTATAAAAATTTGTAATGATGAAAGATTCTGAATGTTACTTTTTATTACATTACATATTGTATTTTAATTTTTTTGTTGAAGTCTTAGTGTCATAAGAGCAGCTATCACAAAAAATATTAAAAACACAAGTGATTAAGGTATGATTATTAAGGGTTAGGCTAAAATAGTTAATGTCAAAAGACATACATAACCACATTACAAGGAGAATATTATGGGAAAACGTGTAGAACACGATTTTATCGGTGAATTAGAAATTGACGATAGTGTGTATTATGGTGTGCAAACTTTCAGAGCTTTGCAAAATTTTAATATCACGGGTGATAAATTAAGCGGTTACCCAAGTTTCATCAAAGCTTTTGCGCAAGTAAAGAAAGCAGCTTGTTTGGCAAACTTTGAGCTTAAATTGCTTGATGAAAAGAAAAAGGACGCTATTTGTAAAGCGTGCGACAAACTTATTGCTGGTGAATATCGCGATCAATTTGTGGTAGATATGATACAAGGTGGTGCAGGCACAAGCACAAATATGAATACAAATGAAGTTGTGGCAAACCTTGCACTAGAAATCATGGGATACAAAAAAGGTGATTATCAACACTGCCACCCCAATGATCATGTCAATCTCTCTCAATCAACTAATGACGCTTATCCTACAGCAATCCATGTGGCTCTTTATGATGAGCTTTCTGCATTGGCAAAAGATATGGAAGTGCTTAAAGCATCATTTGAAAAAAAATCACAAGAATTTAAAAATGTCCTCAAAATGGGACGCACACAACTTCAAGATGCTGTGCCTATGACTTTGGGACAAGAATTTCATACTTTTGCGGTGATGATGGGTGAAGATATTTCGCGTGTTTTAGAAGCACGAGAGCTTATCACTGAAATCAATATGGGTGGAACAGCCATTGGGACAGGGATTAATTCCGATCCTAAATACCCCAAAATCGTAGAAACAAAACTCAAAGAAATCACAGGACACCCTTTCAAAACAGCAAGTGATTTGATTGAAGCGACACAAGACACAGGTGCGTATGTGCAAGTAAGCGGTGTGCTTAAAAGAGTAGCAGTGAAACTTTCAAAAGTATGTAATGACTTGCGACTTTTGAGTTCTGGACCACGCGCTGGGCTAAATGAAATCAATCTTCCTAAAATGCAACCCGGAAGCTCTATTATGCCCGGTAAAGTCAATCCTGTGATTCCCGAAGTCGCAAACCAAGTATGTTACGCAGTTATCGGTAATGATGTAACCGTGAGCTTTGCAAGTGAGGGAGGGCAACTCCAACTCAATGTGTTTGAACCCGTTATCGCGTATGGTTTGTTCAACTCTATCTCAATGATGCGCAACGCAATGCTTACTCTTGCACATAAATGCGTTGATGGCATCACTGCAAATGAAAAAGTATGTAAAGATTTTGTATTTAACAGCATCGGTATCGTTACTTCACTTAATCCTTATATCGGTTATGAAAATTCTGCATCAATCGCTAAAGAATCTCTTAACACCGGAAAAAGCGTCTATGATATTGCTTTGGAAAGAGGTCTCTTGACAAAAGAACAGCTTGATGAGATTTTCCAACCTGCCAATATGCTTAATCCACATATGAGTGCCGAAGACAAGGCGAAATTTAAACAACATTCTTAAATTTCTAAAATCTGTAAAGATTCTGTATGATTTCGCATCTTACAGAATCTTGACAAAGCCTCTTGCTGTGGTAAGGGGCTTTTTGTTGTTAGAATCAATGCAAGGTCAATACCTTAAAAGCTAGATTCTAACGATTTCTCCTTACAACAAAAGGAGAAAAATCATTATATTTTAAAGGATTTATCTATGGATATTATTTTACTAATTTTACAAGTTGCGGTATTGCTGGGGGCGATTTTCTTAGGGATTCGCTTAGGCGGTATGGCTATTGGTTATGCTGGGGGATTTGGTGTCGTGGTGCTTTGCCTTGTGCTTGGAATGAAACCCGGCGATATTCCTTGGGATGTGATTCTTATCATCATGTCTGTGATTGCTGCGATTACAGCAATGCAGGTTGCCGGCGGGCTTGATTATATGGTGCAAGTAGCAGAAAAGATTTTGCGTAAAAATCCTAAGCATATCAATTACCTTGCACCAACGGTTACTTACTTCTTGACATTTTTAGCAGGGACAGGACACACAGCCTTTTCAATGATCCCCGTCATCGTAGAAGTAGCAAAAGAACAAAACATTAAGCCCTCTGCTCCTTTGTCGATTGCGGTTGTGTCAAGTCAAATCGCTATTACTGCGAGTCCCGTAAGTGCCGCAGTGGTGTATATGAGTGGCGCATTAGAACCTTTTGGTTGGAGCTATCCGGGCTTACTTGGAATCTGGCTTATCACAACTTTTTGTGCAGTGATGCTTACTGCGTTTATCGTAAGTAAATTTTTCCCGCTTGATTTGAGCAAAGATCCTATTTACCAAGAACGACTTAAAGCTGGGCTTGTCAAACCTTCTGTGGGTGCATCAAATATGCAGCTTAAAAAAGGCGCAAAACTTTCTGTGGGTATTTTCCTTGGTGGTGTGGTTTTGGTCGTGCTTTATGCGACTTCGATTTCAGACATCGTTCGCAAGCCTTTTTTAGACTTTTTAAGTGGAATTATTGCAAATAGCAATGGGGAAGGCTTTATGGCAAGTGTTGCAACATTTATGAAAGGCTATATTGATCCTGTGCGCTTACCTCGAGATGGAGCGATTATGAGCTTTATGTTGGGTATTGCTGCGTTGATTGCGATTTTCTGTAAAGTAGAGACAGGCAAGCTTTTTGAAGCAAGCACATTTAAAGCAGGTATGACTGCATGTGTGTGTGTGCTAGGTGTAGCATGGCTTGGGAATACCTTTGTGGCTGGCTACAAACAACAAATTGGTGATTTGGCTGGAGCATTGGTCGGAGATTATCCTGCACTTTTGGCAGTGGCTCTTTTCTTTGCAAGTATGCTTCTTTATTCACAAGCAGCGACTGCAAAAGCTATTATGCCAGTCGTAATTGGTGCGTTGGGAATCAGCGCAGTAAATCCGGGCGATTCATATATCTTAGTCGCTAGTTTTGCAGCAGTTTCAGCCCTCTTTGTGTTGCCTACTTATCCTACACTTCTAGGTGCAGTGCAAATGGACGACACAGGCTCAACAAGAATCGGTAAATATGTTTTCAACCATAGTTTCCTTATCCCGGGTGTTGTTGCTGTGGCATTATCTGTAGCGTTAGGATTTGTGGTCGCTCCTATTTTTGCCTAATCTTCATATCACAGAATCTTTTGATTCTGTGATGCTTCTTGACTCTTGTTTATCTTTTTATATTCTAAATTTTATTATGCTTGTAAGTTTTTATTGAGTGAGTTTTGAAATCTTAAAATTTAAGATTTTGGGTCATCAGAACAAAATCAAGAGGAAATCTAAGAATCTCCTCCAACAAAGGCTTATCCTATTCCTCTACTTCTTTATAGAGATTTTCTTTCGCTTCAGGAGGCAGTATCTCAAGGAAACGTTCTTTGTCAAGCTTGACATTTTGTTCGCCCGCCTCTTTGATTAACGCTAAAGCTTCTTGGACATTGTAAGGATTCCCACCTTGATAAGGGGCAAATATCCGATTTGTGATTGCCAAAGCATAGGCATTTTTCTTTATCTCATCTGAAGCTGCATGGGGCATTGTGATATAAGCTACACTTTGGATAAGCAACTCATCAAAATTCCAGTGATCAAACAAAAAGCCCAAAAATGATAAGTGATCAACGCCTATAAATTCTGTCTCCACGGTGGCAATATCTTTAAAATCATTCTCTTTAAGCGCACTAAGAAAATCCTTGTCCTTGCCTGATTGGATAAGAGTGTTTGCAAAGAGGATTATTCCCAAACGCAATAACATTGCGCAAGGGACAAGCACTTGAGCCATTTTCCGCTCATTTTCAAACCATGTAGAAATAAAATCCACTTCTCTGCTACAGCTTGCCAAAAATTCTGAAGTATCAAGCCCATAAGGAGAAACATTTACTTTAAAACCGCTTCTTAGTGAATTTGCAATCGCTACATTTTTGACATTACCTACTCCTAGCAAAGATACGACTTGATTCAATGTAGAGACTTCACGAGAAAGCCCATAAAAAGGGGAATTTGCAAGTTTTAACAAATCCACGGTTAAAAGCGGATCTTTGGAAATAATATCAACCACACCTTGTATGCTCACATCTGATCCAGCAGAATCGATATATTGTTGTAGCTTAATCACAGTGTCGGGTAAAGGAGGTAAATTATCAATCGTTTTAAGTAAAAGTTCATTCATTATCTATCCTTCGGCTTTTTAAAATATCCAGACTTATAATTATATCTCAAAAACCCTACAAAATAGTGATTAAGATTCAAAAACTTATAAGGGTTACGCGTATGTTACACATCATCTTTGTGCTTCTTTTGTTTTTACTCGAACGATTTTAAGCAACTTACCAGCATACAAAAATAGTGTTTCAGTCAATACCTTCACTCATTTATGCTTTTCTAGCAATGCCTCCCATAAAGGCATA
>JAAGKN010000333.1_pt1 | contig 59692 bp, 61 predicted proteins | sample 6206371 | NCBI WGS metagenome assembly JAAGKN01 (sample SAMN11533720, study PRJNA540317) | gut metagenome | isolation source: fecal pellets from male and female animal of same cohort | host: Peromyscus leucopus | place: USA:CA | collected 2017 | reverse complement strand
GTTGCCCATGCCGGGCGCACTAAAATAAATTCCCGGAGCGTAAATCACCCTCCGGGAATTTTTCCATAACTGACGTAATACCATATCCAATGTCAAACCAACATGACCAGCGTCCCAACCGTTATCAACAGCAGCCCAACCGCCGCCCGGCGGGTCAGTTTTTCCTGGAACACCAGACCGGAAAAGGCCACTGTGACTAAAATGCTCAACTTGTCGACAGGGACGACGATGCTGGCAGGACCGTCCTGCAGGGCCCGATAATAGCACAGCCAGGACGCCCCGGTAGCCAGGCCCGACAGGCAGATAAACCCCAGCTCATCTTTGGGGATATGGCGAAGCTCTCCCTGTTTCCCGGCCACAAACACCATGACCCAGGCCATCACCAGTACCACGCCCGTGCGAACCGCCGTCCCCAGGTTGGATTCTACCCCGGAAATACCCACCTTGCCCAGTATGGAGGTCAAGCTGGCAAAGGCCGCGGAGCCCAAAGCGTACCACAGCCATGCACGGCCGCCGGTTTTCCGTTTAGCGGCTTCCTTTTTCTCAATCATCAGGAATGTGCCGGCAGCGATCAGCGACACACCGATTCCCCCGGTCAGACTGACCGCCTCATGGAGAAACACGAACGCCAGCAGGACGGTCAGCACGGTGCTGGATTTGTCGATGGGGACAACCTTGTTGACGTCTCCCAGTTGCAAAGCCTTAAAATAGCACAGCCAGGAGGCTCCCGTGGCCAGCCCGGACAAGATCAGGAACAGCAGCGTTTCCCCGCCAATGCTGCCCAGCTGGTTCTGTGACCCGGCCACAACCACCATCAGCCAGGAGAAGGCCAATACCACAATAGTTCGGATGGCGGTGGCCACAGTGGAATCTGTTTTCCGGATACCGCACTTGGCCAGAATGGAGGTAATCCCCGCAAAAACCGCGGACCCGAATGCGAACACAAGCCACATATACCTCGCCTCATCAATCTATTCCGGCGATTTTATTGTCCCCGGAGCCTGTAACCCGCGCCCCAGACCGTCTGGATGTAACGGGGCCTGGAGGGATCCGGCTCGATCTTTTCCCGCAGACGGTTAATGTGAACGGCCACAGTGGCGTTGTCGCCCATGGCCTCCAGTCCCCAGATTTGCTCGTAAAGCTCCTCCCGGCTGAACACGACGTCCACATGGAGCAGAAAGAACAACAGCAGCTCGTACTCCTTATTCTTCAGCTCCACCTCCCGGCCCTCCACATAAAGGCGGCGGGTATCGGTGTGCAGGCTGAGGCCGCCGATACGGATTTCAGCGGTCTGTTTCCGACCGCCGGTGAGCCGTTCATAGCGGGCCAGATGCGCTTTCACCCGCGCCACCAACACGCTGGGAGAAAAGGGCTTTTCGATGTAATCGTCCGCTCCAAGCCCCAGACCGCGAATTTTGTCCACATCCTCCCGGCGGGCGGTCACCAGCAGAATGGGGGTATCGAGCTTTTCCCGTAGTTTCCGGCAGACGGTAAAACCATCCATGCCGGGGAGCATCAGATCCAGGAGAATCAAATCGTACCCGCCGCCCAGCCCCAGGGTAAGCCCTGTCTCCCCGTCGGCGGCAATCTCCACCTGGCAGCCGTTCAGCTCCAGGTAATCCCGCTGGATAGCGGCAATGTCGGGATCGTCCTCAACAATCAGAATTTTCGGCATGACCGTCCTCCTTCGGCAGGGTAATCGTGATTTCTAAACCGCCCGCCGCGATATTTCCAGCGGCAATAGTCCCGCTCATGCGCTCTACCATCCGGGCGGCGATGGCCAATCCCAGGCCGCTGCCACCCGCCGGATTCTTCCGGGCCGGATCGCTGCGGTAAAATGCGTCGAAAAGCTTGGGCAACGCCTCCTCCGGTACGCCGGGGCCATCGTCAGAGAGGATGATACGGCAGTTTTCCCCGGCATCCTCTATGGAAATTCGCAGCTGACCGATCGCCGTCGTCTTATATTTTGCGCTGTTGTCCATGATGTTGGCCAACACCCGGCGCAGCAGCTCCCTGTCCGCTGTAACGCTCACCGGGCAGGTCGCCTCCACCGTGACCTCCAGGCCCTTACTCCGGTATTCGTCCTCAGTTTCTGCCGCCAGCGCTGTGAGAAACTCGTCCAAACGGAACGTCCGGGAGTCCATGGGATACTCCGCCATGTCCAGCTTGGAGAACAGGAACAGCTGGGACACCATGCGGTCGATGTCCTCCGCCTTCGTTTTGACGGTCATAAGGTACCGCTGCCGCGCTTCCGGTGTCTTTGCCACGCCGTCCATCAATCCCTCCACATAGGCTCGGATTGAGGTCAGCGGGGACCGGAGATCGTGGGAGATGCCCGCCAGCAATTCCTTCCGGCTTTTCTCGTCCTGCCGGGTGCGTTCCACGGAAATTTTCAGCCGGGCCGCCATCTCGTTGAACGCCTTGCACACCGGGGCAAATTCGTCCTTCTCCCGGTAGGCGATGCGGTAGTCCAGATTGCCATCGCCGATTTCCCGGACACCGTCGGACAACACCGCAAGCGGTCCATTGATTTTCTGGAACACAAAACGGATCAGGAAGCGGTTGGTTCCCCAGATTGCCGCCAGCACCGCGCACAGTAAAATAAATCCGGCCAAGGCAATGACCAGCTTCATCCCGGAGGACAATTCCTCGCTTCGCGTCCCATAGACGAGAATTTGATAGCTGATACCGTTGACTTTCTTTTGCGCTATGAAAAGGCTGTTCTCCCCGGCAGACACCAGCGCCCTCGTCCCGCCCAGGCCTTCCGCCGCCTGAAGCAAGCGGGCATCATCCGGCTGCTCCTCCCCCCAGGTGTAAACGGTTTCGCCGCCGGAGCGCACAGTCACCCGCAGCCCGTTGGCCTGGAGCGTTTTCCCCAGGGTATCCAGAGACTTGCCCTTCTCCAGCGACCGGCTCACCAGCTTGACCACCGCCCGGCTGGCCCAGGAAAAATCGCCGCTGTCCTCCAGCGGAAGTCCGTTGCCGATCCGGAGCATGAGCCACAGCAGGGCGATACAGCAGGCTCCCGCCGCCAGGGCAGCCATGACGGGAACAACGATCATCAGGATATTGGAAAGCAGCAGACGCTTCTTGATGGTCATAGAGATACCTCACAAATCAAGCTGGCTGCATTATAGCACGAAACAGGCCGGGGAAGTTAAACTGGAGATAAAATACAGGCCTGAAAGAAAAGCAAAAACCACCCGTCAAACGAGTGGTTTTTGCTTTTCTTTCAGGCCCATTCAATACAAAGGTTTATTCATAGACTTCCCGCTTCAAAACTCCTACTACCGGCAGATTGCGGTACCGCTCGGCAAAATCCAGTCCATAGCCCACGACAAATTCGTCCGGTATTTCCCAGCCAAGATAATCAATATCCACCGTTACCTTTCTTCTGGAGGGCTTGGAGAAAAGAGCGCAGAGCTTTACGGAAGCGGCCCCCCGATCCTTCAATCTGTTCATTAGATATAACATAGTGTTTCCGCTGTCGATAATATCCTCCACGATCACTACATGGCGGCCTGCTATGTCCACGTCGAGATCCTTTTTAATCTGCACATTTTCCGAGCTGACAGCGGAGGCCCCATAGCTGGAAAGCTTCATGAAATCGGTTTCCATGGGGATTTTCAACTGACGGATAAGGTCGGCGTAGAAAACCATGGCCCCATTCAAGATCCCTACTATGAGGGGGTTCTTATCCCGATAGTCCTCCGTCAGGGAGACGCCCAGCTCGGCCACTTTTTCCTTCAGCGCTTCCTCGTCAAACAGGATGCGTTCCAAATCCTTATGCATAATCCCTGACCTCCCTTATTCCAGCACAACCCTGATGATATGCCGGGTCGTGTCATCAACCATGGCAAAGCCGCTCCTTAAAAACCCCGCCAGCCACAAAATATTGTCGTTCCCGTCAACCAGAATCGGAACGGTATCCCGTTCCATTCGCGGCACCTTTCGGTCGATAAAAAAATCCTTGACCTTCTTCCGGCCGCCGCTGCCCGGCAGAAGGTACGCGTCCCCCGGTCTGCGGACCCGCAGCCGAAGGGGCAGCTTCACCTTATCGGCGTCAATGACCGCAACGAAACCATCGCTGGCGCCGAGAAATGATCTTTCCCCCTCAGAAATGCTCCCGCAGGTAACCGAGAACATTTTACCACAAAAATCGGTTTCTGTGGCTGTTTCCTGCCCGTTAAACAATAATTTCCCCGCTGGTTTTCCGCCGGTTACAGGAGCGCTGCCGACGGTTCTTACAAAAACTGCCTCGTTGTACTCCAGCCGCAAAACCGCCCCGGGCAGGTCAAGCTGCTGACCGCTCTCTCCTCTGACAATCAGGCGGCGGATGGCCTCTATTTCCCGATAAGCAGAGCTTTCCATCCCCGGCAGCCGCCGGATAATTTCCTGCTGGATTGCCGCCGGACAGACGGAAAAGGCTGTCCGGTCGATCTGATTGTCCCGTAACACCCCCCCAGCCTTCTCATCGGTTACAGCCTCAATGCAGTCCTTCACGTCAGCCGCAATCTCTGCCAACTGACAAAGGGCCCGGTTAATTTCCGAATTGTACCGGCTCCGCAAAAGGGGCAGCAACTCCAGCCGCAGGCTGTTCCGCATGGCCTCATCCGGTTCATCATTGGTGGCGTCACGCCTTGGCTCCAGCCTCTGAAGGCGGCAGTATTCCTCTATTTCCCGACGGCTTACGGCCAGCAGCGGACGAATGAGCCGGCAGCGAACCGGCAGCCTTGTTCCGGACTCACGGCCAGGCTTCAGCCACTCTGTCATCACCCGGCTGGGCCGCATTGCGGAAAGGCCGCTGACCCCTGTCCCCCGCAAAATTCTCATCAGGACAGTTTCAGCCTGATCATCGCTGTGATGGCCTACCGCCAAAAGCACCTCCCGGGTATCCCAGCGGGTCATAAGGGGTTTTATGGCCGGAAAGCATTCCGTCACCACCTTCCGCAGGAAAGAATAGCGCAGCTCCCTGGCGGCAGTTTCCGTAGAAAGTCCTCTTTCCGCGCTGTAACTGGGAACATCTCCATGGCCAATCCGGCAGGGAACTCCCCGGGCAACGCAGAAATCATGAACAAAGGCCGCATCAGCCCGAGAGGTTTCTCCGCGAATCCCGTGGTCAAAATGAGCGGCTGTAATACGAAGCTGCCGCTTTGTCTGCTGTGATAAAAGCCAGTCCAGCAGCGCCAGCGAATCGGGTCCCCCTGAACAGGCCACAACCACCACTGCCCCCTGGGGCAGCAGCTGGTTGTCCCCGGCAAATCGGTTCATTTTCCCGTTGAAGGATAATAAAGCTTTTTCCATTCTGTTCTTACTGCTCCTTCAGCCTTCAGACCGAATAACAAAAAGATCTTAAACAACCCATAAAAAAGGCGTGTCCTGCAACCGATCACCTTAGCAGGACACGCTATTTTTTTACAAATCAGTCTCCGCGGCGTGAGCCGCGGCCGCCGCGCTTGGAATCCAGCTTCCGCTTCAAATCAGTCAAGCGTTCGTCGCTGTCCTTCAGAAACTTTGACAGCTTGTCCTCGAATGACATTGGCCCATTGCTGAATCGCCCGCCGGAACGGAAGAAGCCTCCGCCCATGGGCGGACGGGAGGAACGGGCCGGCGCCGTTCCCTCAGGGTGAGACGGGCGATTCTGCCGGTCGGCAAAGGAGCCTCTCTGCTCCCCGGTATGGGGGCATTCCCCACGGGGCGCCGCTGCCGCCTGAGCGGTTTTATTCTCCGGCACCTGCTTCACGGAAAGACCGATGCGGCCGTTCTCGTTAATCGCCAGGACCTTCACTTTTATCTTCTGTCCCTGTTTAAGGAAATCGTTTACATCACTGACATAAACATCCGCTACCTCCGAAATGTGAACAAGACCGGTCTTATTCTCGGGAAGCTCAATAAACGCGCCGAATTTCGTTATCCCGCTAACGGTTCCTTCTAAAATACTGCCGACTTCAATGGACAAAATACCATTTCCTCCTGTGACAAAGTTCAAACCATCATAACGACAAGCCGCTGAACGCCGAGCATTAAGAAAATTCCCGGGAAATTTTCCTGAACCTCTGCATTGTCAATCATTTGCTGCCATGAGGCAGAATATATGGCATCTCGCCGGGATATACCATGTTAAGCTGTTCACGGGCTACCTTCTCCACCCGGTGAAGGTCCTCGAGCCCGGCCTTCTCTTCCCGAAGGCCGATATTGATTTTTTGCGCGGTAGCAAGCCGCTGCTCAGCCACTCGATATTTCTCGTTTACGCCGTTCAAATATACCTGCTGGTTGTAGAAGCAATAACCAAAATACACGACTACCGTCGCCACCGCCACATAAAACCAGCTGAAGCCCTGACGGCTTCCACGGAGGCCTCTTTTACCATCCCGACCTGCCATACCCTTACCTGCCTTGTACTTTCGATGGTCTTTGACCGCCTCTGCCGGGGGCGCCAGCCGTTCACCAAATCGAAGTGGAGGACATCCTCCAATCGCTGTCTCAAATGGTCATCAATTTCATCTGTTAACAGCTATTCCAATACACACCAATATACAGAGAATATGGCAAAAAAGCAAGAGGAAAATTCTTAAATTTATGATAATTTCCGGCCGTTACACTTCTCTTTCCGCCAGGGAAATCGGCGACAGCACCCTTATTCCCCTGGAGTTTACAAATACATCAGCCTTCACCCCAAAAACCTTTGCCAAAAGGTCAACCGTCAGGATTTCTTCCGGTGTCCCCTGCCTGTAAATCCCCTGATCCTTTATGACCATGATCTCATCAGAATACTGGAGAGCGTGGTTAATATCGTGGAGAACCATGATGATGGTCATGCTTTCATTCTTGTTCAGCTCTTCGATGATATTCATTACCTCCAGCTGATGCCCGATATCAAGATACGTAGTAGGTTCATCCAGCAGGAGTATCTCCGGCTCCTGAGCCAGCGCCATAGCGATAAACGCCCGCTGGCGTTCGCCGCCGGACAGAGTCATTACCCGCTGGCTGGTATAACCATTGAGATGGGTTTTTGTCAGCGCCTGTTCTACAGCTTCCCGATCCCGTTTCGGATCTCCGGCAGTCAACATTCCCCTGTAGGGAAAGCGGCCATAATCTACCAGCTCGCTGACCGTAACGTCGGCGGGAACGGTCAGTCCCTGAGGCAGTATTGCCAGACGGCGGGCGAAAGATTTCCGCCCCAGCTTCCTCGTGTCCTCCCCATTCAACAGCACCTGCCCTTCGTACCGGTGATTCAGTCCGGCCAATGCCTTTAACAGGGTTGACTTGCCCGCTCCATTTGGCCCGATTATCGCCGTCCGCTTTGCGGGGGTAAAGCTTATATTCACATGGGCGAGAATAATCTTATTTTCAATTTTGACCGTCAGGTTTTTGGCGGCCAAGACCGCCGGTTTTACGTTATCCATCACAACTCCCTCCTGAGCAGGAAGAGGAAGAAGGGCGCCCCCAGAACCGCCATCAGTATGCCTACGGGAAGCTCTGTAGGGGAAAAGGCTGTCCGGGCAAAGGTATCCGAAAACATGACCACTGCCGCTCCCAAAAGAGCTGCCCCCGGCAGCAGATAGCGGTAGTCAGAGCCAACCATCAGCCGCACGGCGTGGGGAACTATCAGCCCCACGAAGCCGAGCAGCCCTACGACGGAAACAGCGCTGGCCGCCAGCAGGGCGGCGAGAGCCGTCATGACAATTCTGGTCGCCTCAACGTTCAGGCCGAGCCCTTTCGCCATTTCATCCCCCAGCTGGAGGATATTAAGGTGCTTTGAGCCAGCCAGAGCCAGTATTACTCCGGCAATGGTGTACGGATAGATTATCTCCACATGAGGCCAGCTTCTGGTGGCCAGACCGCCAACCATCCACATCAGCGCGCCGTGGACTTTATCGCTGTTAAATATCATTACCGCCGAAATTCCGGCCCCAAGAAAGGCGGACACCGCAACGCCGGCCAGAATTATTCTCACCGGTCTGATGCCATCCTTCCAGGCCAGCAGATAAATGACGCAGGCAGCGCCCATTGCGCCGAGAAAAGCCGCCGGGGTAACCAGGTACTCCAGAGCCGGGAACGCCAGCATCAGCAGAACAGCGGCCAATCCCGCCCCGGAGGAAATGCCGATGATGTGGGGATCGGCCAGGGGATTCTTCATGATGGCCTGGAGGATTGCCCCCGACAGGGCCAGATTTATCCCCACGAGAGCGGCAACTATCGTCCGGGGCAGGCGGATATTCATTATGATCTGCTGGTGAATGCCCGCCCCGTCCCCAAAGAGAGCCGCAAAAATTTCCCCTGCGGTAATAGGGACTGAGCCAAGCTCAATCGACACGATGAATCCCCCGGCTACCAAAAGGAAAAAGAGGAACAAAAAAGCCTGCCGCCGCAAATCAGATACGCCGGTCACGCCTTGTTCCTCTTTTTTCTTTGCTCTGTTATCCAGAACCGTTTCCTGCATTATTTTATTACCTCCGGATAAATCAGCGACCCCATTTCCCGGAAAGCATCCGAGAACCGCACTCCCGGGCTCAGGAGGAAATTATTCTGCGACAGGTAGTAGACCTTCCCGTTTTTAACGGCGGGAATAGTCTGCCACGCCGGGCTGTCGGCAATGGTTTTTTCCATGCTCCGCTTTATATCCTCTATTTTCCCCATACTGGTGATAAACATTATCTCCGGATTCTGTTCTACCAGCATCTCGATACTGTAGGGGGCCGCGTCAGGGTTCCCCTCAATGGCGCTCATTCCCTGCGCCACATTCACAAAACCAAGCGCCCTGGCCACAGAACCGGCAATGCTGGTATCCAGCTGGACGCTGAGACCCTGCCCGGTGCTGTGGAGGATCACGACCCGCTTGTCCTCCTTGGGAACGCCGCTTACAATTTTTTCGATTCTTTCGTCCAGCTGCCTGATATAATCCCTGCCCCCTTCCACATTGCCGGTAACCTGGGCAAAAATCCCGATGTCTCTCTTCACGCTTTCATAATTCTTCATGTCGAGCACAAGGGCCGGGATCCGGTTCATATCCAGCGTCGTCAGCAATTTTTCGTTCATGCCCTTGTTGACGATAACCAAATCAGGCTCGCAGGCAATCAGCTTCTCCACGTCAATATTGTAGACGCGGCCTATACTGGTTTTGTTCTTGGCAAACTCCGGCATATTCGTCCGGGAATCAGGCCGCCCTGCCACATCGCCGCCTACTGCATGAAGGGGCTCAAGAAAGGAGGCCGACGTCACCACGATGCGCTCCGGCTTTTTAGCCAGCCGGACCTCCCGGCCCAGGTCATCGATTATTACCGCAAAATAGCTTTCCGCCGAATCGGTTCCGTATTCCCTGTGCGTTCCCTGCACAGCTCCGGTCTTTCCTGCAGACGGGGCCGCCGCCTTTTCCCCGCAGCCCCCGAAGAGAACTGCCAGCGACAGCGCCCCGGCCAGGGCCAATAATTTTTTCTTGTTCATCGATACACCCCGAAAAAAGCTCCCTGCCTGAATGACAGGGAGCTTTATCATTTTACGTCAGATCTTAAAACAAAGAATTGTGGCCAGGATCCAGCTGATAATCAGTCCAATTGACACAAGATACCCTTCTTTGGTTACCGGCCGCCCGAAGTTGGAATTTTCACCCATAAAGCCCCGCCGGTTGAGAAGCGCATACTTCTGAACCCGCTTCTTAAACCACTTTTTCTTTCGCTTTTCCCCCAACAGCGTTCCCGCTATCTGAGCGATCGCCAGACAGGAGCCAAAACTGCAAAGGGTCCGAACAGTTATTTCGGCCTCCGATAATCCGCCAAAGAGCCAGTCCAAGCCAAAAACCTCCCGATTGTCGTCCATATTATACAATAACAATAAAATAAATTCAATAAATGGGCAGCAGTTAAATTTCTTTTTTGTCCGGGGGAACCGGATAAAGCTCCAGGCCAGGGTTATTGTCCCGGATCCAGCCCAGCGCCCACTCGTTATTGACTAACAGAACCGGCAGGCCGCCGCGGTCATATACGAACATTCCCCGGTCAATTCCCCTCATTCCTTCCGGAGTCGCCGTATGACCGTCTTCGTACACCAGCCAGCGGGCCACCTCAAAGGGCTGCATTGTAAGGATGACATCTACCCCATATTCACTCTTCAGGCGGTAGACGAGCACATCAAACTGAAGGGTTCCCACGGTACCCACAATAATCGAGTCGTATCCTGCCTCCTTGAAGAGCTGTATAGCCCCTTCCTGAGTCAGCTGCTCGATTCCCTTCAGGAACTGCTTGCGCTTCATTGTATCCCTGGCCTCGACCCGGGCAAATTTTTCCGGCGGAAATACCGGGAAATCAGCAAACCGGAACTTTACCGAAGGGTCGGAAATAGTATCCCCGATACGGAATATCCCCGGATCAAAGAGCCCCACAATATCTCCCGGCCAGGCCTCGTCGATTATCTGGCGGTCCTGGGCCAGGAACTGCTGGGGCTGAGCCAGCTTGATGGTCTTGCCGCCGGTTTCGTGCCACACGGTCATGTTCCGCTCAAACTTCCCGGAGACGATGCGGATAAAGGCCAGTCTGTCCCGGTGAGCCGGATTCATATTTGCCTGAATCTTGAAGACGAAAGCGGAAAATTTCCCGTCGGTCGGCTCTATTTTTCCAGCCGATGACTCCCGGGCGGCCGGAGCAGGGGCCAGCCTCAGATATTCCTCAAGGAAATTCTGCACGCCGAAGTTCGTCATGGCTGACCCGAAAAACATGGGAGTCAGCTCCCCCCGGGCCACCTTCTCCAAATCAAAATCCTCTCCGGCCGCGTCCAGCAGCTCGATATCATCAAGGAGATTCTGATAAACCGCTTCATCAAGCCGGGCCTTCAATTCGGCGGAGCCCAGCTCATAGCTATCCGATAAGCGGGCCTCCTGACCGTGGGTAGTATCAGCCGCAAACAGCTCCACCACCTTTTTCTGCCGGTCATACACCCCCTGATACCGGCCGTCGCTTCCCACCGGCCAGTTCATGGGATATGACCTTATGCCCAGCACATTTTCGATTTCGTCCATCAGGTCGATGGGAACCTTACCGTAACGGTCCAGCTTATTTACAAAGGTAAATATGGGAACCTGCCGCTCCTTGCAAACCTTGAAAAGCTTTTTCGTCTGAGTCTCAACGCCCTTAGCCGCATCCAGCACCATCACGGCGCTGTCAACGGCCATCAAAGTCCGGTAGGTATCCTCGGAGAAATCCTGATGGCCCGGGGTGTCGAGGATATTTATCCGGCATCCGCCGTAGTCAAACTGCAAAACGGAGGAAGTAACAGAAATACCGCGCTGCTTCTCTATTTCCATCCAGTCCGAAACAGCATGGCGGGCCGTCTTGCGGGATTTGATGGAACCGGCCAGATGAATGGCTCCGCCGTAGAGCAAGAGCTTTTCCGTAAGGGTCGTCTTACCGGCATCAGGATGGGAAATAATGGCAAAGGTTCGCCGCTTCGCGGTTTCCAAACGAAGCTGATCTATATCTGTAGACAAAATTTTACCTCCGGTTTACTGCGCTATCTTGACTTCCGTCCAAACCTTATCATATTTCGGCAGATTATCAGTCAAATCGTTAAAGAACTCGGCATTCCTGAGAAGCTCTGCCGGGGGATAGGCGGCCAAGCTTTCCTGTACTTCCTTTGAGAGCTTCGCCTGAACCTCGGGGATGGGGGTGGCGTAGCCGATATACTCCACATTCTTCCGGGCAATGTCCGGCCGGGTCATATAGTCGATAAACTCCATTGCCTCTGCCTTGTTCTTTGCCCCCTTCATGATCACCATGGAATCGATCCAGATGTTCGTCCCCTCTTTGGGAATCGCGTAGGCTATATCCTTGTTTTTCTCCATGATGAACTGGGCGTCACCGGACCAAACCACCGCCATGGCCCCTTCCCCGGCAATCATCTTGTCCTTTACCTCGTCCACCACATAGGCAAGGACGAGAGGCTTTTGCTCCAGCAGCTTTTTCCCGGCCTCAGCCAGCTCCTTTTCGCTGCCGGTGTTCAGAGAATATCCAAGGTACTTCAAAGTAATGCCGATAGAGTCCCTCGAACTGTCAAGCATGAAGATCTGCTTTGCATACTTCTGATCCCAGAGAACAGACCAGCTGTCCACCTGCTCCTTAACCATCTTCGTATTGTAGGCGATCCCTACCGTGCCCCACATGAAAGGAACGGAATACTCATCCGTGGGATCAAAGGAAGCCCCGCGGAACCGGTCGCCGATAAGCTTGTAGTTCTTCAGCCTGGCGGTGTCGATCTTTTCAATCAGATTTTCCCGGATCATCCTTGAAATCATATAATCCGAAGGAATCGCCAAATCATAGTCACTGCCGCCGGCTTTAATTTTTACATACATATCCTCATTGGTGGCAAAGGTATCATAAACCACATGAATGCCGGTTTCTTTTTCAAAGCTGGTAATCACGTCCGGATCGATATAATCTCCCCAGTTATACACCTTCAGCTGGCGCTTGCCCTTATCCCCGCCGTCCTTACTGCCGCCGCAGCCGGTTACCAGCAGAGCCGCCAGAAGAAGCATGGCCATCAACGAACAAAAGACTGCTCTCTTTTTCATATTTAATCCCCCTTGTCTTATTTATTGCGATCCGAATCCAGCCGCCGGTTTACTGCAAAAAGAAGCGCCAGCACCACCAGGAACAGCAGGGTGGACAGGGCGTTAATCGTAGGATGAATACCCCGCCGCGCCATGGAGTAAATCATGATCGAGAGATTGTTTACCCCGGAGCCGGTAGTAAAGAAGCTTATGACGAAATCGTCCAGGGAAAGCGTAAAGGCAAACAGCAATCCGGTAATCACCCCCGGCAGTACCGCGGGAAAAACTATGTGCCGGAAGGCGTAGGCCGGCGTCGCCCCCAGGTCCAGGGCCGCCTCATAAATGCTCTTGTCAAGCTGCTTCAGCTTCGGCAATACCGTCAGCACCACATAGGGAACGTTAAATATGGTATGGGAAAGCATCAGTGTCATAAGTCCCAGCTTCATATTACAGAAGATGAACAGCAGCATCAGGGAAAGGCCGGTCACAATATCCGGATTCAATACGGGAAGATAGGTCAGATTCATTACGATCCGCTTCTCCCAGCAGCCAAGCCCCTGATACATGGCAAAAGCCGCCGCCGTTCCGATTATGGTAGCGATAACCGCCGACCCGGCCGCAACGATGAGCGTATTTGAAAGGGCATCCGCTACTATCTGATTTCCAAGCAGTTCCTCGTACCAGCGCAAGGTAAAACCATCCCAGCTTGCCCTTGACTTGGAAGCATTAAAGGAAAAGACGATCAGCACCCCAATGGGAAGGTAGAGAAACAGCAGAATCAACGCGGCATAAAATTTCCTGACGAAAGAGGTCATATCAGCATTCCTCCTTCCTCCTCCCGGTACTTGCCGGGTACCAGCATGGTAAGAAGAATGATGATAAGCATCAGCACCGATACCGCCGAACCAAAGTTCCAGTTGCCGATGGACAGGAACTGCTGCTCGATGAGATTGCCGATGAGCATATACTGACCGCCGCCCAGCAGACGGGAAATAACGAAGGTCGTTACCGCCGGCATGAAAACCATCAGCACCCCGGCGTATACCCCGGGCAGACTAAGCGGAAACGTAACTCTCCGAAAGGCGGTAAAGCCGTCGGCCCCCAAATCCTCCGCCGCCTCCAGCAGGCTCTTGTCCATCTTCATCAGGACGGAATAGACCGGCAAAATCATAAATGGCAGGAAATTGTAAACCATGCCCAGAATAACCGCGTAATCCGTGTAGAGAATTTGCAGGGCAGGCAGCCCCAGCCAGCGGAGAACGCCGTTTATCAAACCGTTCCGCTCCAGCAGGGTGAGCCAGGCATAGGTACGAAGGAGAAAATTCATCCACATGGGAATAACGGTGAGAACCACCAGCATATTCCGGTATTTTATCGGGGCGCTGACGAGAATGTACGCCATGGGATAACCCAGCAGCAAGCAGAGGCCGGTGGCCAGGAGAGCCAGCCAGACCGAGTGCCACAGCACTCCAAGATATACAGGCTGAGCCGCCTGCCTTATATTGGCGAGGGTAAAGGCCCCCGTCTTGTCAGTCAGGGCAAAATAGAGAATCAACCCCAAGGGAACCACGGTGAAAAGCAGCATCCACAAATGATATGGATACATCAGCCCCCGGCGCCCCATCATACGTTCTCCCGGAGCATGACGTGAATCTCATCCGGCCCTATACACATACCGACCCGGCTGCCTGCCGGCGACATCTGAGTACTCTGAGCCGTCCACTCAAATCCATCCTCAGACCTGACGGTCATCTCATAGTGGACGCCCTTAAAGGTCACCGTACCCACCGTACCAACCAGCATTCCCTCTTCCGGGGCCGTCAGCTTTATATCCTCCGGGCGGATGACCACATCAACCGCCACGTCACAGCCCAGCCCCTTGTCAACGCAGTTAAACTCCCGTCCGGCAAAGAAGCAGCAGTTGTCCCGTATCATTCTGCCGGGAAGGATATTACTGTCGCCGATAAATTCAGCGACAAAGGGATTTTTCGGTTCATTGTAGATATCTACAGGCGTTCCCGTTTGCTGAATGCGCCCGCCGTTCATGACCACTATCCGGTCGCTCATATTCAACGCCTCCCCCTGATCGTGAGTGACGTAGATAAATGTCAGCCCCAGCTGTTTCTGTATCCGCTTCAGTTCGGTCTGCATCCCCTTGCGGAGCTTCAGGTCAAGGGCCGACAGGGGTTCATCCAGAAGGAGCACCTTGGGCTCGTTGATCAGCGCCCTGACGATGGCGATTCTCTGCTGCTGTCCGCCGGACAGAGATGATACCGGACGGTTGTCGAACCCTTCCAGATTCACCATCCTGAGCATTTCCCGAACCCGTTCTTTTATTTCGTTTTCGGGCCTTTTGTGGGCCCTCGGCCCAAAGGCGATATTTTCATACACTGTCATGTGGGGGAATAAAGCATGCTTCTGAAAGACAGTGTTTACCTGCCGTTTATACGGGGGCACATTCTTTATATCATTTCCCTCAAAGAGGATCCTTCCGTCCGTAATCTGTTCAAAGCCTGCCAGTATCCTGAGCAGGGTAGTCTTGCCACAGCCGGAGGGCCCCAGAAGAGTGATAAACTCATTTTTCTTTATCGACAGATTGATTCCGTCAAGAACGATGTGATCATCAAATTTTTTCGTCAGGTCGACGATATCAATAATATTGGCAGCCTCCGCCGCCAAGGAAATATTATTTGGATCGCTCAACTGAAAATCTCACCTTCCCCATGGAGACAGACTCCACCTATTTTCATATGTATTATACAGATTTCCGCCAAAAAAATAAAGTTGAAAATCTGCGAAAGGCACTGAGTCTCCCAAAAATTTTCCGGGTGGATCATTACAAAGCTCGATTGGTTCAGCTTTACCTCTTATCATGGACCGGCTCTTCTCTTTAAGGACTAATCCCCATAAGCTCACTGTCCCAGCCTGAAAGGGAATAATAATAAAAGAGACCGGCAATATCCTCCGATACTGCCAGCCCTCTCCGAAAGGTTGCCGGTTTTAGGTTATATTGGCCTGTAATCAGGACTTCATGGCAGCGGCAATTGCCTTTGCCGCTCCCCGGAGCTGCTCCGACCTATGGTCAGCCATCAGGGCCGCTCTCAGGCGGGCTGCTCCTTTGGCCACGGTGGGATAACGGATAGCCGGTATCATTATGCCCGCTTCCTCCAGATCTGCCGCCACCTGCATGGCCCTTGCCTCGTCACCGATAAGGATGGGGATTATCGGCGTTTCCGATTGAACGGGAACACCATTTTCCCGGAGAGCGTCGCAGAAGACCTGCACATTGTTCTGCAACCTCGCCACACGCCAGGGCTCGGCTTCAATGATGCTCAGCGCTTCCCAGGCCGCCGCCAGGGTAGCCGGCGCCTGGGAGGTGGAGAAAATAAAGCTTCGGGCCTTGTTCACCAAATAATCGATGATGTTTTGACTGGCGGCGGCAAATCCTCCCTCCGCGCCCAGAGCCTTGGAAAGAGTCCCCATGAGGATGTCCGGCCGAACCGCCTCTTTTTCGTATCCCTTGTCGGTGAAATGCTCCTCGATGCCGCGGCCTTTCCTACCGATAACCCCCGTGGCATGAGCTTCATCAACCATGGTAATACAGCCGTATTCCCGCCCGAGGGCCACCAGCTCCGGAAGCTTCAGGATATCACCGTCCATGCTGAAGACAGCATCGCTGACGATCAATCCCTTCTCCGCCGGATTTGCTTTCAGCTTATCTGCCAGATCCTCCATATCGTTATGGCGGTAAACGATTATCCGGCCCCGGGACAGACGACAGCCATCGATGATGCTGGCGTGGTTATATTCATCGCTGAAAATCAGCGCCGATTCATCCATCAGGGCGGAAATAATACCCACATTCGCCGCGTAGCCGGTATTGAAAAGCAGGGCCGCTTCCCTTCCCTTGAACCTTGCCAGGGCTTTTTCCAGCTTGCGGTGCAAGCCAAGGTTACCGGTAGTAAGACGGCTGCCGCCGGAACCGGCTCCCCACTTGAGCGCCGCCTCTGCGGCCGCCTGCTTTACTCTCGGCTCCACCGCCATGTTCAGGTAACTGTTGGAGGAGAGCAAAAGCCGCTTGACATTTTCTACCCGGCCGTTTATTTCTTTTTCCAGCAGAACCGTCGTCCCCTGCTCGGAATTGAGCACCTTCATGGAACGGTAGAGGCTGGCTTTCTTCAGGCGAATCAGCTCGGTCTCTATCCAGTCAGTTGGTTTTGTCATCTTCTTCCCTCGCTTCACTCACTTTGGTGAGAATGGTTTTCTGCCGTCAGCAGGGCCTGTCCGGTACGTTTTCCACGATGACCGGAGTTCTCTCAAGATATTCTATCAGCTGGGCTATATTGCCCCGGCGGCTGTCACAGATGAACACCCGGCCGCCGTGGCTGTCTCCCATTTCCTTCAACGGCGTGAGCCGTACATAGCCCGCCTTCCGGGAAGCAAAATAACCGGTAACATAATCCGGATCATCGGACATGCACAGCTCGGCGATCATGCCCGGCCCGTAAGCCACCTTGGTGGCCAGCACCAGCGCCTCCCGAAAATGATTTTTTTCACTGGCGGTGTCGCTTTCCCGGGCATCCATATAGGTGACCCGAATCCCCCGTTCCCTGTCGGGCTCAACCCTTTTTCCCTCAGCCACGTCATAGAGCATGGCCCCCCGCATCACCTTCACGGCGCGGATCTGACCGATGACTCTGGTCACTTCCTCAGAGGTCAGTCCCTCGGCGGCCAAAAGCTCCCCCATGATCTGAAAGGAACCCTCAATGGTTTCGGCCGGTCGGGTGGAGATTGGCATAGCGGGAATGTAGCGAACCTCCTCCGGCGCAATTCTCTCCAGCTTGATGTTAATAAAATCCGGCTCCCCAAGCGAATGATGAGCCGCCCGATTGGCCAGGGCGGCGACCACTTCGCCGATTTTCTCCGTGGCGGTTATCCGCTCTGCCCCGGAGATATGCCGGGCTTTCTCTGAAGCCCGCATTTTTATGCTGAATAATGACATGATTTACTCCCGTATCCATAACGAAAACTGTCTGAAAAATTAAATTCTCTTTATTGCCGCTCCCAGGGGCTTCACCAATAAAAATACCGCTGCCGCCGTCATGATCATGCCGGGAACAGCCCCCGCCAAAAGGAGCAGGACATCGACCCCCAATATCGGAGCCAAAACGAAGCGGGCGGCAGCCGTACCCAATGGCCCGGCGATCATCAGGGCCGCAATGCGGCGTCGCCCCAGACAAACCACCGCCCCCGCCACCACCCGAAAGACCATGGCAACGACAATGTTATAGGGCGTGGCCAAGCCAAGGGCCAGCCCCGCCAGGCTTGCCCCTATACCGGCGAAAAGGTAGCGGCGGAACCCGAAGAAAGCGCACATCAGAACAGCCAGTGGAGCCGACAGCTGGAACTCTCCTCCAAAGAAGGGAGATGGGATCTTAAAGCTGCCTGCGGCCAGCAGAACCGCCGCCAACAGGGCTGTAAGGGATATCTCTCCCGCTTTACTTCGGGAAGATACCAGGACAACTGCCTGATTCATTTCCTTGTAAACCTCCTGCCTAATATATGGTTGACAAAAAAATTATAGCGGCTGACCTCATTATTGTCAACCGCTATAAAAAGTTTGGTTTACGATATTTATTTGCTGCTCAAGACTCCTTCTGCCGCGCCGAGAACACCAAGGACAGCGTGCTCAAAGGTGAGTCCCCCCTGAAGGAATACATTATATGGCTCCCGCATGGGGCCATCGGCTGATAACTCGATGGAGGCCCCCTGAACAAACGTACCCGCCGCCATAATAACCTGATCCGCGTAGCCGGGCATATCCCAGGGTTCCGGAGCGGCGAAGGAATCTACCGGTGAATATTTCTGAATACCGCCGCAAAACGCGATGAGCTTCTCCGGCGATCCCAGCTCTATGGCCTGAATGATATCGCCTCTTTCTTCCTTTGCCCCCGGGGACACCCTGTAGCCCAGCCGGGCAAAGAGACCGGCGGCAAACAGCGCCCCCTTTACGGCCTGAGCGGTAACGTGAGGGGCAAGGAACAATCCTTGGAAAAGCTGACGGTTATTGGCCAGGGAAGCCCCCAGCTCATCTCCCATCCCGGGAGCCGTCAGCCGGTAGGAGGCAAGCTCCACCAGCTTTGCCCTGCCGGCAATGTACCCGCCGGTGGGAGCAAGCCCTCCTCCGGGATTCTTAATAAGGGATCCTGCCATTATATCGGCTCCGGCCTGTACCGGCTCACGGATATCGGTAAACTCCCCGTAGCAGTTATCCACAAAGCAGACTACCTGAGGGTTCCTTCCGTGAACTAGATTACAGACACGCTCAATATCTTCAATGGTCAGGGTAGGACGAAAGCTGTACCCCCGGGAGCGCTGGATAAGGCAGAGCTTTGTTTCCGGTTTGATGGCGGCGGCTACATTGTCAAAATCAATGCGGCCTTCCTCCGTAAGGGGAAGCTCCCGGTATTTCACCCCAAATTCCTTTAATGAACCCGGAGATTCGTTGGCATAGCCAATGACCGTCTGCATCGTATCATAGGGAGCGCCGGTCAGGGACAGCAGCTCGTCATTGGGCCGGAGAAGACCGAAGAGCACCGTTGCCAGAGCATGAGTGCCGGAAACGAACTGGGTGCGGACCAGCGCTCGTTCAGCTCCGAAAACCCGGGCAAAGAGCTCGTCCACCTTTTGGCGGCCAATATCATCGTAGGCGTAACCGGCGGTAGTATTGAAATGGGCCTCTGAAAGGTGAGCCTCCCGCATGGCGTCGAGAATTTTCAGGGTATTTGCCTCGGAGATTTCTTCGACCCGCTTAAACAGAGGGGAAATTTCTTCCAGAACTTCCTTTTTTAATGACAGCAGCTCTTTTGAAAATGACATAGCAACGCTCCTTGATCGTCTAAAAAAAACACCCGTGAGCCAAAGCTCCCGGGTGGTATATTCGTATAGCTTTGTGACCCGCCGCGCTCAGCGCTTGGAGAACTGAGATGCCTTGCGGGCTTTCTTGAGACCGTACTTACGGCGCTCCTTCTCGCGGGAATCACGGGTAAGGAAGCCAGCCTTCTTGAGAGCGGGCCGGAGATCTCCGTCTACCTCCAGCAGGGCACGGCTGATGCCGTGACGAACCGCGCCGGCCTGACCGGAGATGCCGCCGCCTTCAACCTTGGCGATAACATCGTACTTGCCTGTCATTTCGGTGAGCTCCAGGGGCTGACGAACGATAAGCTCGAGAGTGGGCTGACCGAAATATTCGGCCATTTCCCGGCCGTTGATGATGACGTTGCCTTCACCGGGAACGAGACGAACTCGGGCAACGGAAGTTTTTCTGCGGCCGGTGCCGTAGTAACTGACTTGTGCCATTTTCTATTTCTCCTTCCCTATTACTTCGTAAGAGTTATCAACTCAGGCTGCTGAGCCTGATGGGGATGATTCGGTCCAACGTAGACGTTCAGCTTGCGGTACATCTGAGCGCCGATGCGGTTCTTCGGGAGCATACCGCGGACTGCGTGCTCGATAACGCGGGCGGGATGCTTTGCGAACATCTCCTGAGCGGAGGTGTACTTGTCGCCGCCGGTGTAGCCGCTGTAGCGGAAGTAAATCTTATCCTGAAGCTTCTTGCCGGTGAATACAGCCTTCTCGGCATTGATGACAATGACGAAATCGCCGGTGTCAACATGCGGGGTGAAGGTCGGTTTATTTTTACCGCGCAGAACCATCGCAATCTGGCTGGCAAGACGGCCGACGGTCTGACCGTCCGCGTCTACGACATACCACTTGCGCTGGACATTCTGTGCATTGGCCATGAATGTCGTTTTCATGCGTAATCCTTCCTCTCGGTATTTGCATTGTTTTCAATTTGCGAAAAGAATTGCGAAAATTTGAGCTGATAAGCGCTCCGTGGGCAGCAGCATCTGGAAGCAGCTGCTGCAGGACCTCTGCTGTAGAGTCCGGGGCTGGTGGAATCCACAGTCGGTCACACGCACTTGATTATTTTATAAAAGTTTTATCTGCGAGTCAAGAGAAAATTTACCTGATCTGCCAAATTTCCAAAATATTTCCCCAAAAATATTTCTTCTGAAAAGCGTCCGTCATTTTCTGCTGTCCCTGATAAAGGCGGCGTATGCTTTCCTGGCTTCATATACGTCCACCTTACTGGTGACTTCCCAGGGGGCGTGCATACTGAGAACCGGCACTCCGCTGTCGATTACGTTCATGCCGTACAGGGCCATGATATAGGCAATGGTTCCGCCGCCGCCCAAATCTACCCGGCCGAGCTCCGACAGCTGGAAGCGAACCTTGTTTTTGTCCATGATATCGCGAATCTGTCCGAGATATTCAGCATTGGCATCATTGGAGCCGGATTTTCCCCGGGCGCCGGTGAATTTGTTAAAGACGACCCCCTTGCCCAGATAAGCGACATTTTTCTTGTCAAAGGCGGAGGCGTAAAGGGCATCAAAGCCGCTTGACACATCGGAAGAAAGCATCCGGGAATTGGCCAGCACCCGGCGCAGGGTCAGCTCCCCGGGCCGTTCCATCAGGTCGAGAACCTCAGCCAAGGCGTTCTCAAAAAAGCGGGACCGCATACCGGTAGCCCCAACGCTGCCGATTTCCTCCTTGTCCACCAGCAGACAGCAGGCGGTACGCTTCACCTTCTTTGTCTCCAGCATGGCCATGAGAGAGGTGTAGGCGCAGACCCGGTCATCCTGACCGTAACCAAGGATAAGGCTTCGGTCAAAGCCCATTTCCCGGGCCCGGCCGGCGGGGACAAAGGTCAGCTCGGCCGAGAGGAAATCCTCCTCCTCAATGCCGTATTTATCCTTCAGGAGCTTCAGGACATTTTTCTTTACCGCATCCTTTTCCTCTCCCGCCAAGGGCAGATTGCCGCAGAGGATATCGAGATTTTCCCCGGTTACGGCAACCGCCGCCTTCTTCTCCATCTGTTCCTGGGCGAGATGAATAAGGAGGTCGGTAACGCAGAAGGCCGGGTCCTTTTCCGATTCACCGATTTCGATCTCCACTACGGAGCCGTCCTTCTTTGCCACTACCCCGTGGAGAGCCAAGGGCAGGGCCACCCACTGATATTTCTTGATCCCCCCGTAATAATGGGTATCGAGATAAGCAAAGCCATCAGATTCATAGAGGGGGTTCTGCTTCAGATCCAGCCTACAGGTATCGATGTGAGCCCCCAGGATCGACATACCATCCTCAATCGGCTCGCTGCCAAGATTAAAGAGGGCAACGCATTTTTTCATGCCCACGGCATAAATCTTGTCCCCAGCCTTCAGCTTTTTGCCTTTCCTGATCACTTCATTCAAATCCCGGTAACCGGCCAGCTCGGCGGCGGCAACGGCAAAGTCAGCGGATTCCCGCTCGGTCTTGCACTCGCTTAGAAAGTCTATGTAACCTGCGGCCAGCTTATCCAGAGCCTTTTTATCGGCCTCTGTATAGCTCAGCCAGGGAGCTTTTTTCTGTTCGGCTTGTTTTGTATCCTTGGCCGGTTTTGCGGCTTTCTCTTTACTGGGCATATTCATCCTTCTTTCTTTTGAAAACAAACGGTGCTAAATCAGGTCTCCCTTTAGAAGCGCTTTTTCGTATACGCTGCTGCCCGCTTTGTCCGCCATATTGCAGGGACTTAAAAGGAATTTGTCCACGATGGCGGAAAACTCCTCCCGGGTGCAGGCATTGTTAAACGCATTCCTCATCACCGCTCCCCCGGGGAGCCCCCGGATATACCAAGTAGCGTGCTTGCGCATTTCCCTGATCCCGATATAATCGCCTTTGAACCGTATCAGCATATCCAAATGGCGCAGGACGATATGAGCCCGCTTGGTCAGGGTGGGGGGCGGCAGCTCCTCACCGGTTCGGTAGTAATGGCTGAGCCGGGCGAATATCCAGGGATTGCCCTGGGCCCCCCGGCCGATCATCACCCCATCGGCGCCGGTAATCTCCATAATTCTTTTCAGGTCGCTGCAGGTCCGGACATCGCCGTTGGCAATGACCGGTATCCTCACGGACTGCTTAACTTTGGCGATTGCCTCCCAATCCGCATGGCCACTGTAATATTCCTCTCTCGTCCGGCCATGGACGGCTACGGCATCCACTCCCGCCGCCTCGGCTATCCTTGCCAGCTCCTGGGCCGTAGTCCTGTCCTGGTCCCAGCCAAGCCGCATCTTTACCGTCACCGGCAGCTTTGTCGCCCTGCGGAGAGCCTTCAGTACCGCCTCCGCCCGGGGCAAATCCTTCAGAAGTGCCGAACCGGAACCGTTCTTTACCACCTTCGGCGCCGGACAGCCCATGTTGAAGTCGATAACGGCAAACAGGCCCAGACTCTCCACATACTCCGCGGCCCGGGCCACGCTCTCCGGCTGGCAGCCAAAGAGCTGCAGGGCAATGGGCCCCTCCTCGGGAACGGCTGTAAGCATTTCCAATGTCTTGTCATTGCGAAAGTTGATACCCAACGCGCTGACCATCTCCGCAAAGGAGAGGGGGCAGCCCATTTCATGGGCAAGAATCCTGTAGGGAGTATCGGTTACCCCCGCCATAGGGGCCAGGAATATCGGCACGGGAAATTCAAGGTTTCCAATTTTCATCGTCAGATATTTCTATCGTAAAGGACCCGGAGACCGGTAAGGGTCAGGAAGGTATCTACTACTTCGATCTGGCTTGATTCGTTGGCTATCATCTGAGCCAGGCCGCCGGTGGCCACCACTTTCATCTTCTGCTTCATTTCGGCCTTGACCCGCCGGCAGATTTCGTCGATCTGACCCACGAAGCCGTAGATAATTCCCGACTGCATACCGGAAATAGTGTTGCGTCCCACGACGGTCTTTGGAGTTACAAAAGCAACCCTGGGCAGCTGAGCCGTGCGGGAAAAGAGCGCTTCGGTAGAAATGCCGATACCCGGAGCGATGACCCCGCCCAGGTAATCACCATTTTTATCGACTATATCAAAGGTGGTGGCAGTGCCGATATCTACCACGATAAGGGGACCGCCGTACTGCTCGAAAGCGCCAACGGTGTTCACGATCCTGTCGGCGCCGATTTCCCGGGGATTTTCATATTTCAGCTTGATGCCGGTTTTTATTCCCGGCCCCACCACAAGGGGCCGGTGACAGAAATACCGCTCGCACATTTTTACCAGGGGGACCACCAGAGGCGGGACTACGGAAGAAATAATGATATCATCAATATCTGACATCCGGATGCCCTGAAAACGGAACAGTTCGTTGATCAGCATACCGTACTCGTCGCCGGTTTTCTGACGGTCAGTAGAAATGCGCCAGTGGTGCGCAAGCTTCTTGCCCTCATAGGTACCCAGGACGATGTTACTGTTGCCGATATCAAAAACCAAAAGCATGACTTTGCCTCCATAGCTTTAATGTTGCTGCCGGAAAGGTCAGCGTCTGATGATATCTTAATTTGTCTTAATACTTTGCGCTGCTGCCATTTTCATTGCGTGGTCTGATAGACACGTCACCGGCCAGGACTTTCCTTATTCCCTCAGGGGTCTCAATGAGGAGAGCGCCGTCCTCATCAATATCCACCGCGGAGCCATAGAAAGTCTCCTTCACCCCGATGACGTTTACCACCCGGCCGAGGGTGATCGTATACTGACGCCACTCATCAAGAACAGCCGCGAACCCCTCCTTCAGCACCGACTGATACAGATCGTCAAAGGCATTAAGAATCCGGGCGAAAAGCTCCTTGCGGGGAATCTCCTCCCCTCTGGCCATGGCCAGCGAAGTAGCTACATCACGAACTTCCTCCGGGAAGTCCTCCGGCCAGAGATTAACATTTATCCCCGTGCCAATGACAATGTAGTTTATCCGCTCCATCTCGGCATTCATTTCCGTGAGGATGCCCACCAGCTTTTTCCCTTCATAAAGAATGTCGTTGGGCCATTTTATCCCCAGATCCAGCCCATATTTTCTGGCGGCCCTGACGATGGCCACCGCCGCCATCAGGGTACACTTCGGCGCATCCTGGGGCAGGAAGGGGGGACGAATGATAACGGAAAACCAAATGCCCTTGCCAGGGGGGCTGAACCAGCCCCGGGAGAGCCGTCCCTTTCCGGCCCCCTGCTCCTCGGCCACCACCACCGTTCCGTCCTTTGCTCCGGCAAGAGCCAGCCTCTTCGCCTCGTTGTTGGAGGAGGAAACGGAGTCGTAGTGAATGATCTCCCTGCCGATGGTAACCGTATTCAGCAGCGGCCTCAGCTCGTTTGGCAGCAGAATATCCGGCACCTCTCGCAAGGCATAGCCCTTGTGGGGCTGACTGACGATATCATAGCCCGCTCCCTTCAGCTCATTTATATGCTTCCACACCGCCGTTCGGGACACTCCCAGCTTACCGGCGATATCCTCGCCGGAAATGAATCCGTCTCCCACGCTCCGCAAAAGCTCCAATATTTTTGACTGCATAGCCGTCACCTTCTGTGCATTATTAACTGCGGTTATTTTACAGTATAGCGGACGGCAATGCAAGAAAACGATTTTAATACTTGTGAAGGCAAAATCTTCCGTTAAAGATATCCGGCTCCGGAATTCTCCGCCGGGATGATACAGTGTCGGTTCCAGCGGATAAAATCCAGTAAAACTCCCCGCATAAAGGGAGAAACCACCTTGCTTTTTCCCGAGAAAATGGACTATAATTGACATTGATTCCAGGCAAAGAGGACTTGTACTATGATGATCGATAGCGCCCTTAAAATAATCAACGGCTTTGCCAATGATATGACTATTGGCCAGGCCAAAACTGACGATGATATCCGCCGGCTGCTGGACGATGTCCGCGCCATCCTGCAAGCGGACGTCCTTTTTGTATTGCAAAAAATCGGCTTAAAATACGACTTTGAGTATTCAATCATCAGCACCGATGATGATGCCTATGACATCTGCGGAACCGTCATCCGTTTCTCCCGCCGGGAGTTGTCTCAGGCGATAGCTCAGTATGATGATAACCGGCAGAGCGATAAGCCGATGGATGAGGACCCTCTGACCTGCCAGTTTGCCTCCGTGCTGCGGCAGGGTATATTCTTTGATGACATATACTACGCTTCCGTGGGAATGCTTTATCGGGATTCCATCCAGTGGAGTCCTGATGACCGGGAGGTGCTGTCCCGCCTCTCGGAGGTGCTGAAAAATTATATTTCCCTGCGGGACTTCCGGGCCAATCTTCGGCTTATGCAGAGAGAGTCCCTCGCCTCCGATTTGATGAGGCGGTCGTATATCCGGATCAGCGATATTTTTGTGGACAGGGATATTATCATTACTATTCACAGTGAGGAAAAAGCCTTGCTCGCCGAGGACGCCCCTTCCTCCCTGGAGGAAAATATTGCTTTCTGCGCGGACCGGTATGTATACCCGTCAAACAGAGCAGTGTTCAGGCAAATTCTTTCCCAAGAATATCTGACGAATCATTTTTCCCGCTCCCGGGAAAGTATATCCTTCACTTATCAAAACCTCTATCAAAACCTCGTCTCCGGCATCTACCGCTGGGTACAGGCGGAGATAATCCCGGTAGATGATTACAGCGAAAAGAATCCTCACGTGATCTGGTTCGTGCGGAACATTACCGAGCAAAAAGCCAGAGAGGAAAAGTGGAAGAGCTCCATGCTGGAGATGAACAGCACTCTCGTCCAGACCCAGAACGCTCTCTCCAAGGCACTGAAGAACAGCAACGATTTGTTCAGGGAGCTTTTTGAAATGCTCCGAACAGCCGTTATTGTCTATGACCTGGGCAAACAGGCGATCTTTTTCATGAATGCGGCCGCCCTTAACTTCTTCGGCTATAAGTCGCTGGCTGATTTCGGCGGTCAGATTTCCAATCTGAAAAGCCGCATAATCTCTGACAATCGAGACGCGTTGGAGCAAAAATTGTTCGGCTCCATGTCCGACAACGAGGTGATGGACTTTGAACTTACCGTCACCCCAGACAAAACCCGGATCATTCATCTTCTTTCTCAGGCAAAAAGAATCCCGCTGGCTTCCGGCACCAGCTTTCTCGTTATAACCATGGTGGATATCAGCGACCGCGTCGAGCTCCATCGAAAGCTGGTCGCCCTTTCCAACACCGATTCTCTTACCGGGCTAAGCAACCGCAGAAGCGGCGAGGAGAATATAAATCTCCTGCTGAAGCAAAGGCACAGCGGTCTGTTCTGCCTCTTGGATGTAGACTACTTCAAGCACATCAATGACGCTTATGGTCATGCGGTGGGCGACAAGGTTCTCATCGCCATTGCCCAGACCCTTAACGAATCCTGCCGCCGGGGCGACGTGGTAATGCGGCTGGGCGGCGACGAATTTGCTATGTATTTGCCTTCGGTTTCTTCCCGGGAAATCGGCCTTCAGTTGCTTACCCGTATGCAAAAAAATGTGAGCGACATCGATATTCCGGAAATGAACGGCGAAAAGGTTTCCATAAGCATCGGCGCCATCATTACCAAGGCCACCGATAGCATCACCTTTGACGATGTGTACAAGGACGCCGACGACGCCATGTACCACAGCAAGAAAAACGGCAAAAGCCAATTTACTCTGCGAATCAAATGATCTGCCGATTAAAACAGCCGGGGCAAACGCCCCGGCTAATTTTTTTACGGCTCTTAACCGTTTCATGCTGGTATAAAGAAAATTCCTGTAAAATTTTCCTGAACTGCTTTATACTCTTTTTCCGGCTGATTACTTCTTGCCGGTACTGCCCCGCTTCGTCATGGGAATATTCTCCCGGCAGAGGGGACACTCATCGGCGGTGAAGCTCTCAACATTCAAATGAAGAAGAGCCTTGCAGGGAATATCTCCAAAGCTCACCTTGCCGCCGGTGCGGTCAACCAGCATACCGATAGCAACGGGGACACCGCCCGCCGCCTTGACTACATCTACCACCTCACGGACAGAGCCGCCGGTAGTAACAATATCCTCCACGATAAGAACCCGCTCCCCCTCATGGAGCTTGAAGCCCCGGCGGAAGGTCATTTTCCCCTCTACCCGCTCGGTAAAGATAGCCCGGGTGCCCAGGGCCTTGCCGGTCTCATGGGCAAGGAGGATTCCACCGGTCATGGGACCTACAACCGTCTCGATGCTTTCATTGGCAAAGAGCTTTGCCAGCTCCTGGCAAAGCTCTTCTGTATATTTCGGGTGCTGAAGAACATTGAATTTCTCAACATAACGGTTGCTGTGACGGCCGGAGGTCAGAAGGAAGTGCCCCTCCATAATCGCGCCGGTTTCAAGAAAGATATCCATAATCTCTTTTTCAGTCATTTTTTCGCGCCCTCCATTGTTCTGATAATGCTCTCTACCGCGGCAACAGGATCCGCCGCTGTACGAACCGGGCGGCCCACAACAATGTGGGTAGCGCCGTTGGCAATAGCCGAATCCGGAGTTGCTATCCTGTTCTGGTCGTCCAAAGGCGATCCGGCTGGCCGGATACCCGGGGTAACGATGAGGAAATCATCTCCGCAAGCCTCACGGATCGCCCCTGCCTCATAAGGAGACGCCACAACTCCATCAAGTCCCGCATCCTGAGCCAGCTTTGCCAGCCGGACCACATGGTTTGCAATGGACTCTGTCTCCCCCAGCTCTATCCAGTCCCTTGTCCCTATACTGGTGAGGACCGTGACCGCGATGAGCTTCGGCCTCTCCACCTGCATATCAGCCGCTGCATCCCTGAGACGATCCGCCGCCGCCTTCATCATGGCATAGCCCCCCGAAGCGTGTACGTTCACCATGGTCATTCCCAACGGCAGCAGGGAAACCAAGCCCTCCGCGACAGTATTACCTATATCATGGAGCTTCAGGTCAAGAAAAACCTCCTTGCCCATGTCCCGCAGACGGCGGACAATATTTCCGCCGGAGCGATAGAACAGCTCCATCCCAACCTTATAATGGCATACGGAGTTTCCCAACTTTTCTACAAGGGCAATTGCCTCCTCATCGGACTTCACATCCAAGGCAACGATCAGCCTGCTGTCAGCCATAGTCATTCCTCTTTTCCAAAGGGATTTATTCCAAAATACAACCACGAGCGCTCTGTGCTGATATGAAGAAAATCCCGGGGGATTTTCCTGAATACCGCATTACCACGCCGCCACCTGAGAAAACAGCCCCAAACCGTTTTCATTTCTTAACGTGACCCCTCGTCAATCTTACAACGGTTGATTATATCACAAAAGCCAGGGACTGTGAATAATGTCCGCGGAAAACTCTCTGCGCTTGCTTTTATTCGCAGGAAATATTAAAAATTTTCAGCCGATATATTCAACAGTCCCGGTCACAAAAAACGGGCGGAAAAATCCCGCCCGTTTTGGTTCATTCTGTTTTAACGAAGCAGACTCAGCACAGAAGCGCTGTTCGTCATAAACATTTTCTGCGCGTACATGGCCAGCTGGTTCTGAGTGTCGGCTGAGCGCAGCTGAGTTATCGCCTTTGCCATATCAGTGTCGCTCATGTTGGAATCTGCCGCCGTAAGATTTTCTTCGGAAACAGTGTAGTTCGCCGATGCAAAGGTAAGGTTCTGCTGGGCGGCGCCAATATTGGTGGCCTCATCCAGCGCTTTGCCAAGGGCGCTATCAATCGTACTCAGGGCCTTACCCAAGCCTTTCGTTGTGTCAACCTCGCCCTTGCCGTCATAATAAGTGGTCAGGTCAGTTAAATCAATAGTAGAATTCCCCTCGCTGTCAGCCAGCTTCAAGGACTCCGCTGTCATATTCCCTAAAGTCACGTTGCGATAGCCATCAACTCCAGCCACCGCCACATCCCGGCCGCTGTTCAAAAGATCCATGCCGTTGTATTGGATGGAGGCATTATCGTTGATGGTCTGAATAGACTGGTTGATGCTCTTGCCGATGGTGTCAATGTCACTGGGAGAATTAGTTCCATTAGCGGCCTTGATCACCTGATCCCTGATGCTGGTCAGCGCGCTTATGGTCGAAGACACGCCGCCGGCTGCCACCGACAGCATTGCGTTTGCATTCTGAGTATTCTGATTGGACTGAGCCAGCGCGCCGATCTGAGCTCTTGTACGGCGGGAGATGGCGTACTCCGATGTCCCATACTGAGCGGAAGGAAACTTCGAGCCACTTGCTACTTGTTTTAATACTGTATTGTAATTCGCTTTCGTCGAATTTATCTGATTGAGAAAGCCTACTCCACCGATTGCCATATGCTGCACCTCCTGTTACAAATCCATTGTTTTAATCGACTTTATTATAGGTTCTGCGGGGAAATATATCAAGATATTTCTTTAGGACTATTGCCGGAAATTTTTTCCTTCAGCAGTTCAACTGCCTTGCTGAGCTGCTGCTCACTGCCGCCGTCTACCGTCACGTCGGGAACAATACCTACGCCGTCGATGCTCCTTCCCTTAGGCGTATAGTATTTTGCCACCGTCAGCTTCAGTCCGTCATCAGACCCCGGCAGCTGACGGATACTTTGGACACTGCCCTTGCCGTAGCTCGTTACGCCCACAATGGTTGCCGCTCCGGTATCCTGCAATGCCCCGGCCAGGATCTCGCTGGCGCTGGCGCTGTCCCCATCGATTAGCACCACCATGGGAAGCTCCGGGGCCTTCAGGCTGGAAGTGAATTCCTCCTTGCTGCCATCCCTGTACACTATTGATACGATCGGTCCCCTGGGAACGATTTCCTTGGCAATTTCCACGCAGGTAGTGAGCAGGCCGCCGTGATTGAGCCGCAGATCCAGGATAAGCCCTTTCAGGTTTTCCTTTTTCAGCCGGCTCATGGCTTCCTTGAATTCTTTGTCGGTAGAAGATCCAAAGGAGGTTATTCTGAGGTAACCGATACCGTCTTCCATCATCTCTCCGTCAGCTGTCTTCACATGGATGCGGTCCCGGGTAATCTTCAGCTCCCGGTCCTGATACTTTCCCGCCGCCTTATCTTCATAACGGCGGACAGTGAGGGTAACCTGGGTTCCAACCTCGCCGCGGATTTTCAGGGCCACTTCTTCAAAAGTCAGCTCTGCCGCCGGAGTTCCCTCCACAAGATATATTTCATCACCGGGAAGAATTCCCGCCGCCTCTCCCGGAGTTCCCTCCATTACCGAGATGACGACGACCGAACTTTCCCGATAGCCCATGACGACGCCGATACCGCCAAAAGCGGCGTCCGTGTGGTTTTTCAGGTTTTCAAACCGCTTTGCGTCAAGGTAAGCAGAGTGCTTATCACCCAATGCATTGACCATGCCCGTCAGAGCCCCTTCTACCAGCGCCCTGTCCTCTACCGGCTCAACGTACTGGGTGGAAATATAATTTTTCAGGGCCGCAAACCGGACAATGTCCAGCACGGTCTGCCGGTTTGCCCCGATGAGCGTCATCATTCCCCCGGCCGTGGCCGCCGAGGACACGAGAGCCGTTGCCAGAACGATGCCGATAAGCTTGTATTTGTCCTTAAACAATGATCATTCCCTCTTTTAAGGCAGGTACTCCTCAGGATCAGTCAGCTCCCCGTCAATGCGGACCTCGAAATGGCAGTGGGGGCCGGTGGAATTGCCGGTGGAGCCGCAATAGGCGATCACATCGCCCCGGTCAACGCGCTGTCCTACCCCAACATTAAGCGCTTCATTATGACCGTAAAGAGTTGTCAGGCTTCCGCCGTGGTCGATAATAACGGCATATCCATAGCCGGAGATCCAGCCTGCATGAATGACTTCACCGGGTGCTGCCGCATGGATTTCATCACCGTAATCGCCGGCAATATCCATGCCGCTGTGATAGCGGCTGTCACCCCAGATGGGATGTACCCGCCAGCCATACTGAGAGGTTATCTCCCCGATAAGGGGCCAGCTCATGCCTCCTGGCCCTACCGCCGAGGGAGATGATCCGCCCCGAAGCATCTGCTTTATGAGAGTTTCCACCTCATGGGATGCCGCAAGAAGCTCTTCGTACATTCGGTCGGCTGCTTCCCGCTCGCCTTCCAACTGCTCCATCATTACCTGCTTGCGGTCACGGCGTTCCAGAATACTGGACTCCCGCCTTTCGGCCACGTCCGTCAGCATTTTCTGGTGCTTCTGTTCGACTTCAAGCTGTTCCTTTATCTCCAGTACCGCCGCGCGCTCAGCCATGATTGCCTTTACCAGCTCGTAATCCTGGCGGATTATCTTCTTCCACAGATCCATCCGGGTAGACAGATCATGAAAATCCTTTGCCCCAAACAGGACGTCAATGTAGCTTATCTGCCCGTGCATATAAATATCGCGGACGCGCTTTTTCAGGGCAGCAACCCGCTGTCTGAGCTGTTCTGTCTTTATCTCAAGGTCTTCCTCCGCCGCTTCAATATTTTCCTCAGTGACGTCCAGCAGACCTTTTACCCGCCGGTAATCCTCGCTGGCTTCGGCCACTTCATCATCGATAACCTGAATTTCGGCGGCCACATTTTCCATTTCCAGTGAAACCTTTTCCGCCCGCTGCTGGGCTTCGTAGGCACGCTGCTGGAGAGCCGCCAGCTCATTTTCCAAATCTTCCTTACTTTCGGCGCTGGCCGGCGTCAGCCAAAGTCCTGTGACCAGGACCGCTGCCGACAGAAGCGCCCCCAATCTGTTTCGGTTTCTCAAGCTCATGGGGCACCTACGCTTTCAGGAACCGCTTGAGGGATAATGTACTGCCGATTGCGCCCATACAGATGCCGGAAATGATGACCACCAGGGCAATGACGTACATAAAAGGGGTTTCCGGTATCAGAGGGAAGAAGGTCAACGCGTCGGAAATTGACCTGGCCACAAAGCGGTAAGCGATCCTGAGAAAAACCGCCGCTATAAGGCCCCCTATTGCGCCCAGCACGATGCCCTCCATGATAAATGGCCAGCGGATAAACCAGTCTGTCGCGCCTACATACTTCATTATAGCTACTTCCCGGCGGCGGGCAAACACCGTCAGCCGGATGGTGTTATAAATGATAAACAGGGTTGCGCCTACCAGAACCGCCATAATGGAGACGCCGATGATCCTTGCCAGCCGCGTAATATCGAAAAGGTGTTGAATGACGTCCTGCCCGTAACGGGCTTCCTCTACTCCGTCAAACTGACGGATCACCTTGGCCGCCGTCGCCACCAGAGAGGGCACCCTTGCCCGCACCTTGTAGGAATTGGGCAGCGGATTGTCACTGCCCAGAGCGGTTAGAATATGGCTCTGCTCCCCCAGGCGCTCCCGAAAATTCTCGATAGCCTCCGCTTTGGAAACGTATTCCACGGATTCCAGTCCCTGCATTTCCCGCAGCTTATCGCCGATATCCTCTATCTTATCCTGACTGATATCGTCCTTCAGGTAAACGCTGATCTCCACTTGGGACTCCAGCGAATCAGCCATGCGGTTTGTATTCATGACGATGACCAGGAACATTCCGAAGACGAACAACGCTACCGCCACCGTGCCGATGGATGCGACAGTCATCCAGCTGTTCCGCTTCAGCGACAGGAAGGTTTCGCGAAGGAAATACTCCATGGTGTTAAACTTCATAGCCATAGCCTCCCTGCGCCTCATCCCGGACGATGCGGCCATCCTCAATGGCGATGACCCGCTTTTTCATGGTGTCAACGATATTTTTATCATGAGTAGCCATTACGATGGTGGTTCCGTTGGCATTTATCCGCCGGAAAATATCCATAATCTCCCAGGAGGTAGAAGGGTCAAGATTTCCGGTAGGCTCGTCGGCAATGACTATAGAGGGCTTATTGACGATAGCCCGGGCAATGGCCACCCTCTGCTGCTCACCGCCGGAAAGCTGGGATGGAAAGCTTCTATACTTTGGCCGCAGGCCAACGATGTCCAGCACGGAATTTACGCTGTGCTGCATAGTCCGCCGCGGGGCTTCGATAACCTGCATGGCAAAAGCCACATTCTCCGCTACCGTCTTTTCCGGCAGCAAGCGGAAGTCCTGAAAAATTACGCCCAGCTTACGGCGGAGGAAGGGAACTTCATTTCCTGTCATATTGACCACATCCTTGCCGCTTACGTACAGCTCGCCGGAGGATGGCAGGACTTCCCGCAGGAGGAGCCGGATAAACGTGGATTTACCGGCGCCGCTGGGGCCCACAATAAACACAAATTCTCCCGGCTCAATATCAACGTTGATATTCTTCAGGGCAACGGAGCCGTTCTCGTACTCCTTGCAGACATCCCTCATATGTATCATGGTATCACCCTACAAATTTTTACGCTCAGTCCCTGGAGATCTTTCTCCCACACAGGTTCACATATGATATATTCTACCATTGCTTTCTGAAACTATCATAAAAAAACAAAAAGAACCGCCGCCGGTACAATTGCGTCGAACGGCAGTTCTTTATTGCAATCAGGAGAAAGTCAGAAAACATTTACATCTGCCCTGCCAGGCCCCGTCAGACGAAGCTGGTGTAATCGTCTGACGCTTTCATGGTGCCGCTCTGATAAGCGTAGAGCAGTCCATAAAGGTCGGTGATCTGCTCCTGAATTGCCGCTCCCTCATCAGTGTCTGCCACGGTGGAAATTTCCGCTGACAGCTCGACAGTTTCCGCAACGGATTCAATGTCCAGGTTATTCTTCAACGCCTGGCGGACGTCAGCAATATTCTGGTGGGCCAGCAATCTGAGCCCGCGGGAATTTGATATGAGAGTGTAACCGGAAATGCCGGTCTTGGAATGATAAGCGCGGCAGAAGCCTCCATCGATGATGATCACCTTACCGCCGGACCGCACGGGAGTCTCACCCTTCTTTACCTTCACCGGAACGTGGCCATTGATAATATGGCCCCGTTCGGGATTCAGCCCGAACTCATTCAGCAACATCTGGCAGAAATCCAAATTGTTTATGAGCTTGTAATAGTTATCATTCGGTTCTTCCCAAGTGGATTCATCATCTATAAACATCCGCTCAAAGGTCTTAAATTCACGGCCGGAAGTCGGCGAAAGCCGCCCGCACCAGAGGTACCACATAAAGTCAAGGGCCGCCTGGTCCCTGTGCTGCCAGGCCCGGCGGGCTACCGTATCGCAGTAGTCGAAATATTCCCTGCCCTTGTAAGTCCTTCCGTCAAATGTAACCTCGGTGGGGGTGCCGTCAGCATTTACCAGCACGCAGCCGTGGAAAAGAAGATTGCTATTGTAGCAGGTGTACATGGAGCCTTTCCGGTACAGGAACTCAACGTGACGGCGCAGGGGTTCGCTCTCCAGGAAGGAATTGCGCAGGTCATTCACTATGACCTCCTCCTCCGGAGACAGTCTCAAGGGATGCTGCGGATCAATGGTGGGGAAGCTTTTCTGGTTCAGCTCATAGTGCCGGCCATCGATCTCCACGGTTTTTTCCCCGAAGTCAATATGATCCAGCAGGACTCTTTTCTCCATGTGAAAATCGGGGTTCCTCTTTATCAGCTGGCCTTCCAGCTTGAACATGATGATGGAAATGACCCGCTCCGCCGCCTTGATGGGCGCTTCCTGGGGATACTGGCGGGCGGCCAGAAGCGTCAGCGGGCGCAGACCGATGCCGTAGCCCTTTTCCAAAACGTCCGTGTTGGAATACCGGAGGTTGTTTCTGACCACGTTGGCAATGCAGGCGTCTGAGCCGCAGGCGGCGCCCATCCACAGCACGTCGTGATTTCCCCACTGAATATCCAGCGAGGGAAACTTCATTATTTTCTCGATGATGGCGTCGGGCCGGGAGCCTCGGTCGAAGAAGTCGCCGACAATGTGCATATGATCCACCGCCAGGCGTTTCACCAACCCCGTAAAGGCGTAGATAAACTCGGGCCCCGCGTCTACCTGACAAATGGTGGACAGGAGCTTCCGGTTATAAATAAACTGAGCCTGGTCTGCTTCCGGCCTGGTGTTCATAAGCTCGACAATTATCGAGCCGTAGTGGCCGGGAATGAAGGACTTGATCTTTTCCACCGGAAACTTGTAGCTCATGAGCTTCGTCAGCTCAAGGAGCCGGGCAATATTGATCCGATACCACTCCGGGGTATTTTTCCGCTCCGCCCGCTTCTGCTCCACCTTTTCTTTGGGATAGTAGATAAGCGTGCAGAACTCCGCCTTCTCCTCATCGGTAAGGCGGGCGCCAAATACATAATCGACTTTTTCTTTGATTACGCCGGAACAATTATTCAGAATGTGATAGAAGGTGTCGTATTCTCCGTGAAGGTCGGAGAGGAAATGCTCAACACCCTTTGGCAGACTCAGCTGTGCAGAAAGATGAATAAGCCGCTCGTAAACAGCCTCCCGGGATGGGTACTTTTCCGCCAGCAGCCTAATGCACTTTTTCTTGTAGGAACCGCTTGCGCCCTCTTGCATGGAGGTCCTCGCTTTCTCCGGTACATTAGCCGGCTATTGACCCGTGCCAAAATTATTCTTTGGTTTGATTTTACCACAAAAGGTTTTCGGAATGAAGATGGTCCGTTGAAAAATCCTCCGTTTAGTGTTATATTCTACGGGATGAATTTTAATCGGACAAAGGATCGAACATGACCGAACAAGACCTTCTGTACCAGGCTGAAAAGGTGCAGGCTTCTGTCCCGGACAGTGAGCCGCTGCTTTCCCGCTTCCGGCGAAGACAGCAAAAGCAGCGGCAGGAGCTGCTGCTGATAATTGCCGTGGTTACGGTTCTGCTGGGGGGCTTGCTGTGGCACTCCCTCATTTATTCCCGCACTCCCGACTACGCCATGAAACAAATCCTCGAATCGTTAGAGAGCAGGGACAGCGAAACATTTGACCGCTACGTAAAGCTTGACGCCATTATGCTGGTAGCCTTTGACGATCTGACTACCACCCTGTTCAATTACGACGAGGCCCTCACTCCGGAAACTCACAGGAGCTTCCTTGACTTCTATCAGCGGATAAAGCCGCAGCTGGCGCATGGTACGGCGGAAACGATCCGCCGGTATGTGGCTTCCGGCGAATGGACGCTTCCTTCCGGTCAGGATCTGCTGAAGGGCCGGCAGCTGGGTATTGACTACGACAGATTTTTGGAAAGAAGCCAGCTGAGAAACACCGAGTTTGTGGCTCTTGACTCGGTAACGGTAAACGTCGATAAGACGGATGAAGCCGTGGCAAAGGTCAAGATCCGGGACAAGTACACCGGCGTGGATTTCGCGCTCCAGGTTCTTTTGGAGCGGCAGAGCGACGGGCACTGGAGCGTCGTCGCTCTGGAAAATTACCGGGATTATCTCTCTGTCGTAACCAGCCTCCAGATAGCTGCCATAACTGCCTACATTGAGGCGACCCAGCCGGTAGTGGACGAATACAATGATCGGTTCCTCGACCAGCGAACCCGCTTCCGAAACATCGTCCGGCAAGGGCGCCCCCTGAGCGACGGTCAAATCAGACAGGTTAAACAGCTGATCCTGGGGGAAACTATTCCCGACCTGAAATCCCGTCAGGAGAAGCTGAATTCCTTTGACATCAGAGCCGGCAGCCAGTATCTGTCCTCTCTGCGCCGTCAGTCCACCGAGCTGAGCATCACCGCCTGGCTCCATCTCATTGCGGGACTTGAAAAAGAAGACTACAGCGAATTGAATCTGGCCGAGACTCTCCACAAGCAAATGCTGGAGGTAGACCTGCGCATTGAGGATATCATAAACCATAGTACCGTCAGCCAGGAAATGCCGGTGGTTCCCTGATGATATTGCAAAAAACAAGGCTGTGAAGATGATCGCTCGCCAATCATCTTCACAGCCTGTTCTTTTTTTGTTATCTTGTTATCCGCGCTGTATCCGCTTGTCCCAGGTGATCTTGTACAGCCTGTAAGCCTCCCGATTGTCAAGCTCCAAATTGTACTGGCTTTCCGTAAAGTACAGGTCATTCACCCCGTCCACGGCGAAGCTGTCAGCCCACTTTACATCGATGCCCACATCGAAAAGACTTCCCTTATTGACCTCGTCCTGGAAGTCAAACTCCCAAATACCCAGATCCGGCAGATCGCCCATTATGAGCCAGGTATCGCGGCGCACCATGCCAGTGCAGGGAGCGCCGTAAAGAGTCTCCGGTTTGATGGACTTCCGGCGGGCATCGGCAGTGAGGTTCTTATCGAGAAGCACCTTCACCGGAACTGAGTTTATTATATCTCCCCCCATGGCCGAGAAGAAAAGCAGACTGTTTTTTTCCGACAGCTCCAGGGCGCAGACATCGGTGAGTTTATTGTACACCCCGCTGGGAAAATAGATCATCTGGATGTTTTTACGCAGCTCCGGCACCTTTTCAAGGGCCCGATAGCTTTCCCCGGTAGCCAGATCCAGCACGAGGATCGCCGCCGCCCCGGTGTCGGAAATAAACGCCTTGTTGGTCAGGCGGTCCACCCGGATATCGGACAGGAGACTGCCGGATGCCAAAGAGTCTCCGGCTATCGGGTAGACCCTCTCCACCGCCGGAGCCTCGCCGCTGATGTCGATGGCAAAGATCCGGGGCCCCTTTCCTTCATCAGAATCCGCGTCTGCCCGGCCTTCATCCAAAGCAAATAATCTTGGCCCCGCCGCCGTCATCACATAGTTCAACCGCCGGAGGGAGGCAAAATTAACCTCTTGCAGCAGCGGATATATTGTCCCATCCTTCACCTCTCCAAGAGAAAAGTCCGCCGGGCTGGCTCCCCAGTGGGGAAACGATACAAAGATCCTGCCGTTTCCCGTTACCGCCAGACCGGCCATCTGATATTCCGACTCCACCAGACAGGAAAGAACTGCCTGATCCTGCTCCAGCCGGTCTGATTTTCTCTTCTTTTCAGAGCTTGCCGCCTGGGCAACGGCCATTTTGCCGCCGACCTCAAGCTCCGCCGCCGGGGAAATTCCCGCCGCTACGAACAGGGCTGCCAATCCGGCAACGATACCGCGGGCCAGTTTCTTTGAAAACACCATGATCCTTCCTCCTATGAAAAATTTTACACATCGCTTCTTATTTCGTTCAGAATTCTGTCTACCTGGGGCATGGTATCCAATTCCAGGGGGATACCCACCTTTCTGCATACCGACTCAAGGGCCGCGTAGACCTCTGCGTTTCTGACGATAAGCTCCTTCATTCTGCCGTGCTCCAGCACATAGTCATGAAGCATGAGAAATGCCATTTCCCCGGTACTGACTCCCGCCTCTACCGGCATCATGATATTGATCCGTCCCGAGGTTTCGTCCAGGGCCAGGGCAAACTGCCAGTTACCGATATTCCCTTTTTCATCTATGTAGTCCATAGGAGACCAGCCGTTGTAGAAAAAGTCAAAATCCACCACCTGATCATTCTGCCTGGCCCGTTTTATCCGGCGGGCCATTACCTCATCATTGAAGTCGTAGCTGCGGAAGATCATTTCCGGCTCCTTGTATTCCACCGGACCGGTGACCATCCGCTTCTGCTTCTCATCGTAATAGCGGGCCAGACAATAGCCTGCATCGTACTGCACCAGGATGGATTTCTTCAACTGATCCCGCAGGGCGGCGCGAAGCTCCACCAATGCCTCCATCACCACTTCCGCTTCATCATCCCGCAGGGTGCGGGGGATGGTGCGGCTGGCGGCGGAGGTGAAATAAAGCCACCGGCCCGCTCCCCGGAAGGATCGGCCCAGTTCCTTCAGGATCTGCCGGTTTTCTTCCGGCATCTCCGGCCGATCCCCCCAGCAAAGGAGATAGGCATCCCGGTCATACATGACAAACTCCCGGGGCACTACGGGATCCCGGACGCTGAGGACGTCAAAGTCACAGAGTCCCTTTTCCCCGTGATAGAGGACAATTTTCTTTCCCGCCCGGGAAAAGGGACTGGTTTCAAAGGACACCGCCATCTTTTCCCCATGAACCCTGAGCTCCAGAAGCACCGGCATATACACATGATACCCCATCCAGGGTTCCATCGCTTCTATATCCGCGGCCAGGTCGTAGATGGTCTCCCAGAGTTTCAGGTTGCGGCCGTCCTTTTTTACACATCCCCGCAGCTTCTCGTAGACAGCCCGCGCCGTGCCCTCCTCCTCAGGTCGGGCGGCCTCGTTTACTATCTCATCCATTGCTTTATTTCCCGAGCGTCTCATCCGCTTCATCCAATTCACCTTTTCATCCTATCAGATTTACCCTCTGTCCGGCAGAAAGCCGCTCTCTGCCTTTCGTCATATTTTACTATATATTCATCCCTGGGGCAACGGCTGTAAGTCAATCATGTATACAGATATTTTCCTCCCGGCCTGTAGATGGTCTGGAGAAAATTGTGCTATAATGCCGTTGTTCAAAAAATGCCCCAGGCATTTTCCTTCTTAGTTTGCGTAGAGCGGCGATGCAGATATCAGCTCCACCCTGTCAGCTAATGCAAAACCCGCCAGTTACGGCTTGAAACGGGGGACAGCTTTTAGTCGTTTTCATTCAATAATCTGCTTTTGGTTTGAAGGTGATGGTTCCATGAAGAGATTTCAATATTTTCTGCTGGCATCATTGCTGCCATTGCTTACCTTTGCCCTCTGGCACTATTTTTCCGAAAAATCCGGCAGCTATCTGCTGCCAACACCTGCCGCCGTCCTGTCCACCCTTAAAGGGATGGCAGTCTCCGGCGAATTGTCCCGCCATCTGGGGATAAGCTCCCTTCGGGTGGCCGAGGGTTTTTTCATCACTGCCGTTGCCGCCGTCTGCCTTGGCGCCGCTTTGGGACTGTCCCCAATTCTTCACGCCCTGTTTTCCCGGTGGCTTGACTTTTGGCGGCAGGTTCCTCCCCTGTCTCTGCTGCCAATGCTCATCCTTTGGTTTGGTCTGGGGGAGCTGAGCAAGCTGGCCATCGTGATCCTTGCCACCTTCTTCCCGGTTTTCCTGGCTACCTATGACGCAGTCAGCCGTCCTGACAAAGAGCTGCTGGAGCTGGGCGCTTTATACGGATTATCTCCCTGGGAAAACCTCATGAGGCTCCGGCTGCCCATGGCCCTGCCTGAGGTGTTCACGGGTCTGCGGATCGGTCTTGGCTACAGCTGGCGTTCCCTCATCGGGGCAGAGATGTTCGCCGCCTCCTCCGGCCTCGGCTTCCTCATCATTGACGGAGAGGAGATGGCCCGCCCTGATATGGTTCTCGCCGGGATCATTGCCATTGGGATCGCCGGGTCCTGCGCGGATGCCCTGATGTGGTTTCTCTCCCGGCAAATCAGAGTTCTGCGGCCTACCAGCGCCATGCGCAACCTTACCGGGGGGCGGCTATGAAGGAAATAATCATTCAGGGGCTCAGCAAAACATTCCCCTTGGCCGGAAGAGGAAACCATATTGTCCTGAAGGATCTCTGCTGTACTATTTCTCCCGGCTCATTTAACGTCATTGTGGGAAAATCCGGCTGCGGCAAAACGACCCTGTTGCGGATAATCGCCGGTCTTGAACAGGCCGACGGCGGGGAAATAAAGAACCTGCCTCCAAAGAAAAAGCGCGGTCTCATGTTCCAGAGTCCCCGGTTCCTTCCCTGGCTCACCCTGTGGGAAAACGTTACCTTTTGGGAACACGGCCACTTCACCGCTGAGGAAATCTTGGAAGCAAAAAAAAAATCCGCCCGGCTGCTGAAGGCTTTTGGCTTGGCGGACTGGCAGGACTCTTTTCCCGGTCAGCTTTCCGGCGGCATGGCCCAGCGGGCGTCCCTCGTCCGAACCCTGGCCACCTCACCCCAGCTGCTCCTGTTGGATGAGCCCTTTGCCGCGGTGGATTACTTCACCAGACTTCACTTACAGGAGGAAGTCGCCCGACTTTGGCAGGAGCAGCCAGACTCCGCCCCTCTCACTATCGTCTTTGTCACCCACGATATCGGCGAGGCCTCAAGACTGGCCACTCACATCCACATCATGTCCCAGGGCTGCATTACGGCCACCATAATGAACAATGAACCATATCCCCGTCCCCCGGTGGCTGACCGCAGCGGGCTTGAAGCGGCAATTCTTGCGGCGCTTAATGCCGGTAACAAATAAGAAGGAGTATATACCATGAAAAAGATTATCGCCCTGATTTTAACCGTCAGTTCCCTGCTGGCCTTTGGCTGCGGCAGCAGTACCGCCCCCAGCCCCAGCAAGGAGTCTGTCCTCAAGCTGACTGAACTTAACCTGACCTACGTAAAATCTCCCCTGAATATTCCTTCCATCATTGAAAAGCGCCGCAGCGTGTTTGAAAAGGCTTTCGGCGCGGATGGAATCACCGTCAAATACAGCGACCTGAATGCCGGGCCCAAACAGACGCAGGCTCTGGCGGCCGGTCAGATCGACGTCTGCCATGCCCTGGGCGGCACCAGCGCCATTCTGGCCGCTGCTAACGGGGTGGATTTGAAGATCGTCGGTATGTACAGCCGCGCCCCCCGAGCCTTTAACATCATCACCAAAAACCCCGACATCCGTTCCGTTAAGGATCTGAAGGGAAAAACCGTTGCGGGGCCAAAGGGTACCATTCTTCACCAGCTGCTCATTGCCGCCCTCCGGCGGGAGGGGCTCACCATCAACGATGTTAAATTCGTCTCCATGGGCATTCCGGAAACGGCCGCCGCCCTTGCGGGCGGAAGCGCTGACGCCGGTCTGCTGGCCGGGCCTGCCGCCCTTAAAATGACTGCCGGAGGAGCCCGGATCCTCTCAACTGGGGAAGGGCTTCTGGACGCTTCCATCGTCATCGCCATGCGGGGGGATTTCCTCAAAAAATATCCCGGGCAGGCGGAAAAATTTATGACAACCCACCGGAAGGTAGTTGCCGATTACCAAAAAGACCCAAAGGGATTCTACGGAGATGCGGCCGAGGAAACCGGCCTCACCATTCAGCAGGTGGACCACATGGCCAAATGGTATGATTTCGATCCTTCCATTTGCGACAGCGACATCAAAGACCTTGAGGCTACCCAGCAGTTCCTTATCCAAACGGGAATGCTGGATGAGAGCAAAAAAATCGACATCAACAGCCTGATCGCCCGGTAACGTTTCCAGCGGCAGCCGGACAATCGGAGAATGACAAAATGAATTCTTTCATTTTACGGGGAAACATCGGCTTCAGCCAATCCCCTGATGAACTTCGGCTCTTTGCGGACAGCTTTCTCGTCTGCCAGGAAGGAAAGTGCCAGGGAGTTTTTTCTGGAATCCCAGAGAAATTTCACGGCCTTCCCTTGAAGGATTACGGTAAAAGCCTCATTATCCCCGGCCTTGTAGACCTTCATCTCCATGCTCCCCAGTTTCCTTTCCGGGGCATTGGCAGCGACAAGGAGCTGTTGGACTGGCTCAACACCTATACCTACCCGGAGGAAGGGAAATACAGCGACCTGATCTATGCGGACAATGCCTACGGTATATTCGTGGCGGAGCTGCGAAAAAGCGCCACCACCAGAGCGGTGATATACGCTACCATCCATCGTGAGGCAACCCTCCGGCTGATGGACAAGCTGGAAGCCTCCGGTCTTGCAACCATGGTTGGCAAGGTAAACATGGACCGGAATTCCCCCGCCTACCTCACGGAAACCACCGAGGGCTCCATCAGGGAAACCCGGCGCTGGCTGTCGGAGGCTGCCGGCAAATATCAGCGGACGAAACCTATAATCACTCCCCGGTTTATTCCCGCCTGCACAGACAAGCTCCTAAGAGCTTTAGGGAAAATTGCAGCGGAGTACAGCCTGCCGGTGCAGAGTCATCTGTCGGAAAACCTTTCCGAAATTGACTGGGTCAGAGAGCTTGTTCCCTCGGCCAATACATACGGCGGGGCCTATGAAAAATTCAACCTTTTCGGCCGGGACGTTCCCTGTGTCATGGCCCACTGCGTTCACTCCTCCGTGGCAGAGCTGGCCCTGATAAAGAAGAACGGCGTTTTCATCGCCCACTCCCCCGACTCCAACACAAACCTTTCCTCCGGCATTGCTCCCGTCAACCGGTACATCAGGCAGGGCTTAAAGGTGGGTCTCGCCAGCGACCTGGCCGGAGGCGCCGACATAAATATGCTGCGGATGATGGCCGAAGCCATCCGGGCCAGCCACCTGCGCTGGCGGCTGGTAGATGATGAGCTTCCCGCCCTTTCCTTTGCCAATATTTTTTATCTGGCCACAAAGGGCGGCGGCGAGTTTTTCGGCAAAGTGGGCTCCTTTGAGCCTGACTACGAATTCGACGCCCTGGTCATCGACGACAGCGCCCTGATAACCCCTAAGGAGCTTTCCCTGGCCGAAAGGCTGGAGCGTCTCCTCTTCCTGGCCGACGAGCGTCACATTCAGGCAAAATTCGTCTCCGGCCAACAGCTTTTCTAAACGCTTTCCCAGAAGGAGTGAATAATCATGAGCAAGCTTCATATCGGCTGTCATCTCTCCAATTCCAAGGGTTACCTGGCCATGGGCAGGGAGGCCCTGGAACTGGACGCCGATACATTTGCCTTCTTTACCCGCAATCCCCGGGGCGGCAAGGCCAAGGATATTGACCCGAAGGATGTGGATGCCTTTCTGGCCCTCTACCATGAACACGACTTCGCCCCATTGGTGGCCCACGCCCCCTACACCCTGAATCCCTGCGCCGCCAGGGAAAATCTTCGGGAATTTGCCCGGGACACCATGGCTGATGATATTCGCCGGCTTGAGCTTACCCCTAACAATTACTACAATTTTCATCCCGGTAGCCATGTAGGTCAGGGAGCTGACGTGGGGATTGACCTGATCGCCGACCTGCTCAATTCCGTTCTTTATCCCCGGCAAACTACCACGGTACTGCTGGAAACCATGGCCGGCAAAGGCAGTGAAGTAGGCCGCTCCTTTGAGGAAATCCGGGCTATTATCGATAAGGTTTCCCTCAAGGAAAAGCTGGGAGTCTGCCTTGATACCTGCCACATTTCCGACGCGGGTTACGATGTGATCAATGACCTTGACGGAGTCCTTGCAGAATTTGACCGGATCATCGGCCTCGACCGCCTCAAGGCCATCCACCTGAACGACAGCCTCAACCCTCCCGCTGCCCACAAGGACCGCCACGCCAGGATCGGTGAAGGCCACATCGGAATCGAGGCCCTTGCCCGGGTGATCAACCACCCGAAGCTCAAGGACCTGCCCTTTATCCTGGAAACGCCCAACGAACATGAGGGCTACAAAAAAGAAATCGCCCTTCTTCGAGAAGAACGGGCAAAAGCCGGAATCTGACGCAATCAAAGCGATTGAACCGGTGGTTTTATCGTGCCTGTTCGTCTCTAACCAAAAAGGTGCAGTGAAAATGAGCGCTCATTTTCACTGCACCTTTTTATTTTGTCATTTATTCCGCTTTGACCGGTGGTACTCAAAGAGATTCAGGAACTGCTTTGCCTTGTCGGTTTTAGGAGCGGTAAAAAACACTTCCGGGTCATCGTCCTCGACGATCTGCCCGCCGTCGATAAGCAATATCCGGTCGGCCACCGCCCGGGCAAACTGCATTTCGTGAGTGACGATGAGCATGGTCTTGCCCTCGTCTGCCAGGTCGAGCATAACGTCCTGTACCTCCCGCACCATTTCCGGGTCAAGGGCCGCCGTTACCTCGTCGAAGAGCATGACCTCGGGGTGCATGGCCAGGGCCCGCACGATAGCCACCCGCTGCTTCTGCCCGCCGGACAATTCAGCCGGATAGCTGTCCGCTCTGTCCTTCAACCCCACCCGCTCCAAAAGAGCCATAGCCTCCCGGGCGGCCTCTGCCTTATCCCGGCCCTGTACCTTCGTGGGAGCCAGCAGAATATTGCCCAGCACGGTAAGGTGGGGAAACAGGTCGTAGCTTTGAAATACCATGCCGATTCTCTGCCGGATTTCCGTCAGATTTTTGCTGTCATGGGTAATGGACTCATCCCTCAGCCGGACTACGCCCCCCTGAATCGGTTCCAGAGCGTTGAGGCAGCGGAGAAAGGTGCTCTTTCCGCAGCCGGAGCTGCCAACTATTACCACAACCTCCCCCTTGCTTACGGTGAGGCTTATGTCCTTGAGAATTACCTTGTCGCCGTATTGTTTAAGGAGATGTTCCACAAAGAGCAACGGTTCTGCCATCGTTACACCTTCCATTTCTTTTCAAGGTATTTCGCCAGCAGGCTGATGGGCCAGCAGGCCAGAAAATATAAAATAAATATTACCAGATAAAGCCCAAAGGCCGCATTGGGACTCGTGGCCCGGTTTGCCTCGATTATCTGCTGGGCTACCTTCAGCACCTCCACTACGCCGATCATCAACACCAGGCTGGTGGTCTTCACCATGCGGGTGATCAGGTTGATGGATATAGGCAGGAGCCGCCGGACCGTCTGGGGCAGAATGACATGGATAAACGTCTGGGTCCGAGTCAGCCCAAGGGCCGCCGCGCTCTCGTACTGGTGCTTCGGGATGGAGGCCAGGGCGCCTCTCACCAGGTCAGCCATTTCGGCTGTCCCCCACAGGGAAAAGACGATAATGGAGGCCATTTCGCCGCTGACATGAAGCTTCATTACCTTCGTGGACCCGAAGAAAACAATGAACAGCAGAACCAGCTGGGGCATTATCCTGATGAATTCCAAATAGACCCGCAGCAGGAACCTTACCGCCTTGTTTTCCCAGGTCATGAGCACCCCCAGCAATATGCCTGAGGGAATGCTGACGGCCACCGCCAGCAGGCTTATCTTCAAGGCCACGCCAAAGCCGCCCATCAGGCGGGCAAAATTTTTCCCCTTGAAAAGCACGTCCAGACCGATCGAGGCCAGATCAAAATCAGCCATGGCGCAGCCTCCTTTCAAGGAAGCTGCCCAAAAGAGAAATCGGCAAAAGGATTATCAGGTAGAAAACCACCAGCAGGAACAGGGATTCCTTCGTCTTGTAGAATACGCCGATAAGATCCTTGGCGGTAAACGTCAGATCCATCAGGCTGATGGCGGAAAACACGCTGGTTTCCTTCATCAGGAAGATGACGTTTGCCACCACCCCCGGGAAGCTGATGGAGAAAGCCTGGGGCAAAAGGACGTAGCGCATGATCTGAAATCTGTTCAGGCCCAGGGCCCTGGCGCTTTCCTCCTGAATTGGTTCTACGGCCTCAATGCCGCTGCGGAAGGTTTCGCACATATAGCTGCCCCCCAGGAAAGCCAGCCCTACGATACCGCAGACAAAAGCATCCGTCTTGATGCCGGAGACCTTGGGAATGCCGTAGTAAATAAAGAAGAGCTGTACTAAAAGCGGCGTATTGCGGCTGATCTCCACATACGCGCTTACCAGACGGCGCAGCACCGGCACCCGGTAATAGAGTATCCCCGCGCAGATAATGCCGATAATCACCGACAGGACGATTCCGGCTGTGCCGGTTTTCACCGTAAGCCAGGCCGCCTCCTCATACACCGGCAGATACTTTGCAATAAATGCCCAATTCACCCGAATTTCTCCCTTTTATTTCTAAATCTGTGAAAATATCAATATATTATTTGCTGATATTTATGCTTCTCTGCCATAGCCTCTCATGTAGGAAAGTGGTCGAAAGCCTCCCCTTTAGGGGAGGTGCCCGGAGGGCGGAGGGGTTCCAAATCAGCCGGAAGTTTCGTCATGTCACCCCTCAGTCAGCTTCGCTGACAGCTCCCCTACAGGGGAGCCAACAAGGTGGATTTAAGTTTCCGCTTTCAGCGGCTTAAGCGCTCCTGCGCGCCTACAGGGGAGCCAGTGAATCCGATTAGCGGTCGGCTTTTATCTCCGGATAGCCGGGATAGAATACGCTTTCCAGGCAAAGACCATTAGCCGGAGCCATGGTCGGCAGCAAGCTTCGGTTTTTCCCCTCGATTGCCGCGGCAAATTCCTCTACCGTCATTTTTCCCGTTCCCACCTTTGCCAGAGCTCCCACAATATTTCTCACCATGTGGTAGAGAAAGCCGCTGGCAGATATAAAAAACCTTATATCCCTGCCCTGACGGACCAGCCGAGCTTCGTATATGTTCTTCACCGGGTTACCCTGCTCATTGGAGCCCGCTGACCGAAAGGCGGAAAAGTCCCGCTCACCTGTGAGCAGCTCCGCCGCCTGCCGCATGAGGCCCACGTCGAGCCTTTCCTTCACCTGCCAGCTGTAGCGGGTCAGAAAGGGATCGAAAAAATCTTCCGCCTCCCTGATCCAATAGGAGTAAGTCTTATCATGGGGACTGTGGAGCGCCGAAAAATATTCATCCGCCTCCCCTGCCCCGGCCACCGCGATACTGCCGGGCAGGAAATTATTTACCACCGCCGGCAGCCTGTCCACCGGAATCGCGCTGCTGGTAAAGAAGTTCACGATCTGGCCCCGGGCATGGACGCCTGCGTCGGTACGGCCGGAGGCGGTAAGCTCGATCAGCTCGCCGCAGACTCTCTCCAGGGCCTCCTCCAGAACGTTCTGAACCGCCGTTACCGGCGGTACCTGCCGTTGAAAGCCGTGATAATCGGTTCCGTCGTAGGCCAGCCGAAGCCAGATGTTGCGGCTCCGGGCCTTCATCAGGCTCTTATGCTCCCGCTTCATGACTGCTTCAGAAAGAAGCTGGTTCCCATCACCGCTCCCAAAAATATTACCGAAAAGGCCACCGCGCCATAATCAACGCCGCTGACCGCCAGGGCTTTCATTCTGGTGCGCCCCTCGCCCCCGTGATAGCAGCGGGCTTCCATGGCCATGGCCAGCTCGTCCGCCCGGCGGAACGCCGAGATAAACAGCGGTATGAGTATGGGAATTATATTTTTCAGCTGAGTGAACATATTCCCCGAGGAAAAATCCACGCCCCTTGACTGCTGGGCCTTCATAATTTTATCCGTCTCCTGAAGCAGGGTGGGAACAAACCGCAGGGCAATGGTCATCATCATGGCCAGCTCACGGGCGGGCACGCCGATACATTTCAATGGCTTGAGCAGTCTTTCCAGGGCGTCTGTCAGCATCAACGGCGAGGTGGTCAGCGTAAGGTAGGAGGACAGGACGATGAGCAGCACCAGCCGCAGGGAGATAAAAAAGCCCCGCCAAAAACCTTCCTCCGTAAATTGAAAGATCCACACCTGAGCCACCACCCGGCCGGGCATTGAGGCAAAATGAATGAGAAAGGTAAACAAAAGTATCCACCAGAGTGGTTTTACCGACCGGATGATGATTTTGGCCGGTATTCCTGATACGGCGCCCAGAATAACGGTCAGCAAAGTCAGCGCCCCGTAGGGAACCGGCCCGTCAATAAGAAAAAGGGACACCAGGAAGAAAAACATCAGGACGATTTTTACCCGGGGATCCATCCGGTGAAGCACCGACTGACCGGGGAAAAACTGACCAATCGTAATATCCGAAATCATCAGCCTTTGCCCCCCCTCTGGTTATTCTTTGCCTTTGGCGCTGTTCTCTTTGCCGCCATAATGGCCCGGACAGCCCCCTCCACGGTAAGCATATCCTTCGGCTTCAGATTGAGCTTGAGCCCATGGGCCTCCACCGTCCGCAGCAGGCTGGTCAGTCGTGGTAAAAGCAGTCCCGCCGACTCTATCGTCTCCTTGTTAGAATAGGCCTCGCAGGGAGCGGCATCCAGCACCAGCCTGCCCCCGGACAGGACGATGACCCTTTCCGCGTAACGGGCGATGGCGTCCATATCGTGGGAAACAAAAATAATAGTCATGTGCCGCTTTTCGTGAAGCTCCCGGATCTTCTCCAACAGCTCGTCCCGGCCCTGAGGATTGAGGCCGGCCGTCGGTTCATCCAATACCAGGTATTTAGGGGAAAGGGCAACGACCCCGGCAATTGCTACCCGCCGCATCTCGCCGCCGGAGAGGCCAAAAGGACTTTTCTGACGGTAGGCCTCGTAATCGACTCCCACAAACTCCATGGCCATTTTTACTCTGGCCGCTATCTCCTTTTCCGAAAGGCCCCGGTTTTTTGGTCCAAAGGCGATATCGGCCTCTACCGTTTCCTCGAAGAGCTGATGCTCCGGATACTGAAACACCATCCCTACCTTGTCCCGGGCGGCCTTTACCTCCTTGCCCTTGCCGAAAAGGGTCTGCCCGTCCACTGCCACCTCTCCGGAGGTAGGCTGAAGCAGTCCGTTCATGTGCTGGATCAGGGTGGACTTGCCGCTGCCGGTGTGACCGGCAATGGCAACGAAGGAACCATCCTCCACCGTCAGGCTCACATCATCCAGCGCCTTACTCTCGAAGGGCGTTCCGGGCATATAGGTGTAGCTTACATTCTTAATTTCTATTGACATAGCGCAACGGCCAGCTCCTCATCGGTCATTATACCCTCCGGCAGCTTCAGTCCATTCCTTCTCAGGCGGGCGGCTACTTCCGCTGCTAATGGCGCCTCAAGCCCCAGCGATTTCATTTCCTGTTCCCGGCAGTAAACCTCCCGGGGCGTTCCCTCCATGACGGCCTGTCCCTTACTGAGGACGATTACCCGGTCTGCCCCGATGGCTTCTTCCATGAAGTGGGTAATGAGGATTATGGTTATCCCCTGTTCCCGATGGAGGCGCTCCACCGTTTCCATGAGGCTGCGGCGGCCCACCGGGTCAAGCATGGAGGTAGGTTCATCCAGCACGAGACAGCGGGTCTGCATGGCCAGGGCTCCGGCAATGGCAACGCGCTGCTTCTGGCCGCCGGAAAGAAGATGGGGCGCGAACTCCCGGTATTTCTCCATGCGGACACTGGCCAAGGCCTCCTTTACCCGCTGCCGGATCTCCTCCGGGGGGACCCCCAGATTTTCCGGGCCGAAAGCCACATCATCCTCAACGATAGCGGCGATTATCTGATTGTCCGGGTTTTGAAAGACCATGCCCACAGTCTTTCTTATTTCCCAAAGCTCCGCCGGATCGGCCGTGTTTCGGCCGTCAACGGTTACTCTGCCAGCTGTGGGCAGCAATATGGCATTGAGATGCTTGGCCAGCGTGGACTTGCCGCTGCCATTAGTGCCTACGATTGCCAAAAATTCTCCTTCTTCGACGGAGATATTTACTCCCTTCAGCGCCGGAGGCTCTGACTCGTCTCTTCCCTCATAGCGATGAACGAGATTCTCTATTTCAATGAACGCCACTTTTTCTATCCTTATTGTGCTGCTTTGAAAAAACTTTAACTCAAGTATTATAATGCCATTGTTCAAGAAAATGCAAGGCATTTTGCTCCTGTTGGCATAGAGCGGGTTTCCCCTCCCATCCTTTTATTTAATGGTAAATATATATTTACTATTCAGGGCGAATAGTGTACAATGAAAAAAAGCTGAATTTGAACGGAGGGTACAGTATGGGGCAGACGAACCGAGAGGATATTGCCAGGGAATTCATGACGTCCGTCTGGAGTATCCACAACAACTTTCTCCGCAAACAAAAGCTGCCTCTGCCGCTGAACCAGTTCGCTGTTCTCATCGATTTATTCAATGAAGCCGACCCGTTGGCCATTCACGAGCTTTCGGAAAGACTGCAGATAAAGAAACAGCAAATGACCGTGATCATCAGCCGTCTGGAGGCGGTCGGCTGTATCAGCCGCACTTCAAAGGACAGCGACCGCCGCTACAGTGAAATAAAACTCACGAAAAAGGGAACCGCCATAATCAATGACTATTTATCCGGCATGTATACCCGGTTTTTACACCAGCTGGACCGCCTCAAGCCGGAGCATCAGCAGCTGCTCTCCGATTCCTTCCGCCAATTCAACCACTCCCTGGACATTTTGACTACAAAAAACAAAGAGCTGTGAAAAATTTCACAGCTCTTTGTTTTTTCCAAACAGATCAAACCTCCATGATTATCGGCAATATCATGGGGCGGCGGCGGGTTTTCTCGTACAGATAGCGGCTGAGGGCGTCGCGAACGCCGCTCTTGATGGCCGACCACTCCACGTTTCGGCCGTTACCGTAGAGGCAGCGGTCCAGAGCGCTCTCCACCCTGATCGTCGCCTCCTCCATCAGCTCCTCAGACTCCCGCACGTACACGAAGCCTCGGGAGACGATATCGGGCCCCGCCAGGATCTCCCCGGTCTTCCCATCCATGGTTATTACCACGATGATGATTCCATCCTGGGAAAGCTGACGGCGGTCCCTGAGGACGATATTTCCCACGTCACCTACGCCCAAGCCGTCAATGAGAACCCGGCCGGCCGTGACCTTGCCGCCGAAGCCTGCTCCCTCCGCCGTGAACTCGATTATCTGCCCGTTCTCCCCGATGAAAATATTTTCCTTGGGCATCCCCAGGGACTGGGCCAGCCTGGCATGGGTCACCAGATGGCGGTACTCGCCGTGAACCGGGATAAAATACTTTGGCCGCACCAGGTTGTGCATGAGCTTCAGCTCCTCCTGACTGGCGTGGCCCGATACGTGGACTCCTTCGCTCTTGCCGTAAATGACATTCGCGCCCAGCTTCATCAGGTTGTCAATGGTGCGGGACACCAGTTTTTCATTGCCAGGAATGGGGCTGGCGGAAATGACGATTGTATCGCCCGGCTCGATGGCCACCTTGCGGTGATCGCTGTTGGCCATACGGGTCAGGGCCGACATGGGCTCTCCCTGGCTGCCGGTAGTAACGATGACCAGCTGTTCAGGGGTGTAGCGGTTTATTTCGTCAATGTCGATGATCGTCCCCTCCGGGGCATCGATATAACCAAGCTCCAAAGAAATGCTGACAACGTTTACCATGCTGCGGCCCAAAATCGCTACCTTGCGCTTATACTCTACCGCGGTATCGATGACCTGCTGGATCCGGTGGACGTTCGAGGAGAAAGTAGCGACAATTATCCGCTTGCGGGCAGTGCGAAAGGCCCTTTCAAAGGCGGCTCCCACCGTTTTCTCGCTGGGGGTATGACCATTGCGCTCCGCATTGGTGCTATCCGCCATCATCACCAGCACACCCTTGTTGCCCAGATCCGTAAACCGGCGGAAATCGGTCATGCTGCCGTCGATGGGGGTATAGTCCAGCTTAAAGTCACCGGTGTGGACGACCATCCCCATGGGCGTCCTGATGGCGAAGCCTACCGCATCGGGAATACTGTGGTTTACCCGGATAAATCCTACGTTAAAGCAGCCGGCGTTTACGCTTTCCCCGGCTGATATCGCCTTCAGCCCGCCGCTGTTTACGCCGTTTTCCTTCAGCCGCCCCTCCAAAATGCCCAGGGTCAGGCGGGTCCCGTACACGGGCACGTTCAAGTGCTTCAATACATAGGGCAGCGCCCCGATATGATCCTCATGACCATGGGTCAAAAAAATTGCTCTCAGCTTGTCCTGATTTTCCAGCAGATAGGAAATATCCGGGATCACCAGATCGATACCCAGCATATCCTCATCCGGAAACATAAGCCCGGCATCGATAAGGATCATCTCATCATCGTAGCGGATGACGGTCATGTTTTTGCCGATTTCGCCCAGACCGCCAAGGGGAATTATTTGCAGTTTTGATTTTTTTGCCAAAATTACACCTCCATATTCTGTAATGATTGCCGAGACAAAGGAAAACAATCCCCCCTAAAAACCGCCGAAATTGAACACAAAAACAGCGCCCTCACGGGTGAATCATGATTCCGTTCCACCGGCAGGAAGGGTGCATATTCCGAGCCAACCCATCTGTCCGGTGGTTTTGTAATGTCTGCCGTACAAATCACTATCTTGCACATTATAACGCAGCCCCGGCCAAAATGCAAAACAATTTTGGAATTTCTCCTTCCTGCCCCTCGTAAAGTCTTCATTCCAGAAAAATCCGTTGCCAGATACCAGGCCCAGGCATTATAATGATTACAACAGAAATACCAGTAAGGTATCATTCCACAGATAAAAGGAGGTATTTTCATGGAAAACAATACTGCTGACCTTCAAGGGCGCCGGGAAAAGGTGGTAGCCCTGGCCATCGAAAACTTCAAGAGCGGGCTCAACTGTGCGGAATGCGTCTACGACGCTCTCCTTCGGGCCGGCGAGCTGGCTGCTGCCCCGGAAACGAGAGCGATGGCCATCGGCTTCGGCGGCGGCATCGGACTATCCGGCTTCACCTGCGGCGCCCTTTCCGCAGCGGTCATGGCCAACGGAGCCGTCTATGGACGCCCTGATCCCTGGTCGGTGGACCCTGAGGTTCGCGGCCATGAAATCGCCGAAAAGTACTATCGCCGCTACAACCATCTGGTTCATGATTTTCAGGAAGCAAACGGCGGCGTCCTCTGCCGGGATATTTGCGGCAAGTATGATGACTGGCACTCAAAGGAACGCCGGAAAATGTGCCTGAAATTGATTGGCAATACGGCGGGCCTGGCCTTCGATTATCTTCAGATGGACAACGAAAAAGCCTTTTCCCTTCCCTATTACCCCGGAAACATGGGGAACGCCGAATAATTTCCGCCAGACAGGACTGCCGTGCTTTGCCGGGCATGGCAGTTTTTGTCTTTCCTTTTATTCTGACCGAATTATATAAACTATTTGCAAAGGGCCATGAAATGATCTATCGCTTCACTGTTCCCCCGGAAATCGACGCCATAGCGGCCCGGGCGTTCTGTACCCGCTATCTTGGTTTGTCCCACCGGCTGTGGAAACGGCTGAAGTGGGAGGGGCGAACCACCGTAAACGGCATTGAGGTGAAAGTCGCCATTACCACCCTGCACGGCGGGGATGAGTTCGTCGGCGAGCTGCCGGAAACGGACAACCTGAAGCCTCCGCCCCCGGACGCCCTCCTCCCGGAGCTGAACGTCCTGTACGAGGACGAGCGTCTTCTGATTCTCAACAAACCCGCCGGTCTCCTGGTTCATCCTACTCCCCGGGAGCCGGTTTCCCTGCTGGGGGCCGCCGTTCTCCGCCGCTATCGGGAGCGGGGAGAGGACAGCATCTTCCACCTGGTTCACCGGCTGGACCGGGATACTTCCGGGCTTCTCATCATTGCCAGACAGCCCCAGGTACAGCACCAACTCATGAAGGACGGGGCAAAATGCTTCTCCCGCAGCTATCTGGCCGTCATCTGCGGCGAGCTCCCCGAAAAACAGGGAACCGTCGACCTGCCCTTGGGGCCAAAGGATGGCAGCCTAATCGAGCAGTGCGTCCGAACCGATGAAAGGGGCAAGCCCGCCGTTACCCGCTACCAGACGATTGCCACCGGCAATTATCAGGAGAAACAATACTCACTTTTAGACATTTCTTTGGAGACGGGCCGCACCCACCAGATCCGGGCTCATTTTGCCCACCTGGGCCACCCCCTTCTGGGAGATGACCTGTACGGCCCGCCCCGGGAGGAGAACGGCCCAATCCCCCGGCAGGCGCTCCACGCCTACAAAATTCTTCTGACCCAGCCCTGGAAGAACGATGAAGTCCTCTCCCTCACCGCTCCCCTCCCGGAAGACCTGCAAAACCTCATTGACTTGTTATTTCCTCAGGCTGAGCTGAACAAGCTTTATGAATCCCGTTAGAGGCGCACGATGATAAACAGAATCAAGCAGTACCGGCTGCAAGCCGGACTCACCCCCCAGGCGGTCTCCGCCATGTTCAAAATTCCCTACGATACGATCATCAAATGGGAAAAAGAAGAGCTGACCCCGCCTCCCTGGGCGGAAGAAATGGTGGTAAACGCCCTCAGGAAAAAATCAAAGGCCGAAAACGACCGGGCAAAAGCCAGATTTAAGCTGCCCTACATAAGGAGCGATAAGACCCCGGAGGAAATCGCCGCCGCCAACGCCGCCCGCCGCTGGGTGAATCCAACCCGCAACTGTCCGCTGCCGGAGGTAAAGCCCCCGACCCAGCGGATCATGCCCCTGACGCCCCAGACCGTTCCCTCTGCTCTCCCAAAGCCCCCCGCCAATCAGCTTAACCTCCCCGCTCCCCGGGAGAAAAAGGATATCAGCGCCATTCTGGCGGCGGCAAAAGCCGCCGCCGAGGATTATGACGGCTGATTTCGTCCTGACCGAAAAATCCTGCCTGAACCGGCTTCACGGACAACGCAAAAACCGCCCCGGCAAGCCGGGGCGGTTCCAGACTGTTGACAAAACAGCCTCCCCTGTAGGGGAGGTGGTCGAAGGCCGTAGGCCGAGACCGGAGGGGTGACAGACCAGCCGAAAATTTATAAATCAGGCAAGTGACTTGTCTTTTCACCCCTCAGTCGCTTTCAGCGACAGCTCCCCTACAGGGGAGCCTCAGACAGAATAAGTGACTTTGTCGACAAGCTGACCGCCCCGGCTTGCCAAGGCGGTTTTCTTTGCACAAGAAACACTTTAACAGTATCAGATAAAAATGTATTTCAGGGCAAACAGGATAGCCAGACCAATCAGGAGCAAGCTGACATTCTTCCGCTTCTCCCCTGTCAAGAGATTCAAAACCGCATAGGACATGACCCCGAAGGAAATACCCTCGGAAATGGAATAGCTGAAGGGGGTGGCAATGATCGCCCCATAGGCCGGGATCGCCTCTGTGAGATCATCAAAATCTATGCGGCGGATGTTGCTAATCATCAGGTAGCCCACCATTATCAGAGCCGGAGCCGTGGCAAAGCCCGGAATGGCCAGAAAAAGCGGAGCTAAAAGCAGGCTCACCAGAAACAGCCCGGCCGTAACCGTGGAGGCCAGGCCGGTGCGGCCGCCGACACTTACCCCCGCCGAGCTTTCCACATAGGTAGAAACGGTGGAAGTGCCCAGGACGGCTCCCGCCGCCGTAGCGATGGAGTCAGCCAGCAGCGCCCCCTTAATGCGGGGAAGCCGGCCCTTTTCATCCAGCATATCCGCCCGGCTGGCCACCCCGATCAGCGTGCCCAGGGTATCAAACAGATCCACAAACATGAAGGTAATCATGATCGTGATAAAGTTGAAGGTCAGCAGACCGGAAAAATCCATCTGCATGAAGGTGGGGGACAGACTGGGGATCGAGAACCCGTTAGAAAAATCCGGCAGGACACTGAACATTCCCTCCTTCGGGTCCGGAACGTAAATCCCCGTCAGCTCACAGAGAATGCCCAGCCCCCAGGTGACCAGAATCCCCAAAAGGATGTCCCCCGGGACTTTTTTGTGCATGAGAACGCTGGTCACGATACAGCCAATCAAGGCCAACAGCGCCCCCACCCCGGTGGAGTGGAACGCGCCGCTGGCTACGGCCTGCTTTAATGGATAAAGCCCCACCAGACAGGGACCGTCCACGACGATCCGGGCGTTTTGCAGGCCGATAAAGGCTATAAAGAGGCCAATACCTCCGCTGATTCCAATCTTCAGTGCATTGGGAATGCAGTTGAATATCGCCTCCCGGACGGAGGTCAGGGAAAGGATGATAAAGATGATACCCTCAGCGAATACCGCCGCCAGGGCCGTCTGCCAGGAACAGCCCAGCTGCCCCACAACCGTGTAGGCAAAAAAAGCATTTAAGCCCATGCCCGGGGCGAGAGCAAAGGGGTAATTGGCCCCAAAGGCCATAATAAGCGTACCCAGGGCGGCGCCCAGGGCCGTAGCCACAAAAACCGCCCCTCTGTCCATACCGGCAGCCCCTAAAATATCCGAATTCACCGCCAGTATGTACGCCATGGTCATAAAGGTTGTGATCCCGGCGGTGACCTCCACCCTTATGGAACTCTTATTCTCCCGCAGCTTAAAGACCTTTTCCAAAAATTCAGCCATGAGGTTTTGCCTCCTTATATGCCGCATTCTGCATCATAAATAATTTATCGCCAAGAATAATTTCAGTGGGAAGATAGTCCATTGGAATATAGCGCCGGCTTTCAGAGAACACCTTGGGGACTCTCACATAATCGGTTTCGCATTCTCTCTCTTCATCAAACAGCCTTGGTGTTTCCGCTACGAATTAGTCCCCTCTTCAAATGATAAATAAAGAAATACGGGTACTTGTATTTTCCGGACAATCTCTGTGCCGGCAGCGCTTTACCGGTATGGGAGGATCCTGTTATCAAAACAATCATAATCTTGCCCTCAGTTCTTCCCTGACTTTCTCAAAATCACCACAGGTCAGGAGCGGAATCAGATCGTCTATTTCTTCTATGCTCTTGTCCCACCATCTGAATTTGAGCAAGAGATCGATGAATTCATCATTAAACCGCTTTCGCAGAACCTTTGCCGGATTGCCGGCAACGATGGTGTAAGGTTCAACATCACTGCCCACCACGCTGTTTGCTCCGATGATCGCGCCGTCTCCGATATGTACACCGGGAAGAATCACCGCATTTTGTCCAATCCACACATCGTTACCAATCACCATATCTCCCCGGAATGGCATATCTGACGGCAAAGGAGCATCCATGTCCCAGCCTTCAAGCGTATAAAACGGGAAGGTGGATACTGCGTTCATCTGGTGATTCGCGTCATTCATCACAAATTCCACACCTGAAGCAATCTGACAGAACTTGCCAATTATCAGGTGGTCTCTGCTCCATGGATAAAAGTGTGTCACATGGCTTTCAAATTCTGAATCAGCGATATAGGTAAAATCTCCAACATTGATATTTGGATTTTTTATAGTTGGTTTCACATAGATTTCCTTATTATATCCTGCAATCGGATGAATTACATTCGGATCTGGTTTTTTCCCATTTCTCATATTCGTTCACCTTGTCAAATCCCTATTTACAGCGCTGCATCCTCTACCTGTTAAATGTACCCCCTAAAATGAGTTTGCATCCCCTTGATTTTCAGGCGGCGAGGTAATCGCTGAATTGTATCATAGTCTGCACTTTGCTTTCAAGGAATGTCAGCCTGGCCAGCCTGCGCTGAAAACCTTCCAGCTCCGTCCTGCGAGCGCGCTCCACGGTCACGGCCTTTATCTCCGCCAGTTCCTCTTTCAGGCCGTCAAGGAACAGGGTGTCGATCACCTTGTGAATATTTTCCAGGCTGGTGTAGTGCATCCCGCCGGAGCATCTCTTCTCCGGGTTCAGGGTGCTTTCAAAAACCGCCCCGAAGGAAGAATTTTTCAAAATTGCAGGTGACGACCCAGCGGGGGTGCTGGGAAACCGGCAGCTCGGTGATATAGCGCTTGGCCTGCTGAAAGGGAGTGAGCAGGGTGCCGTCCGACTGCCGGATGGGCTTGTTCAGATCCTTGCCCAGACCCTTCTGCTCGATCAGTACCTTCGTGCTGGGGATATAGCCGTCAATGAAGCTGGTGTGGTCCAGGTGAACCTGTTCCTCAAAGGTGATGAAGTTCCCCACATCCTCCACGCCCAGCACGTCGGATAGCAACGTAAGCCAGAAGGGCTGGCTCTGTCCCTTTTCGTAGCCTTTGCCTTTCCAGTCAGCCGCAAACTTTTTGGCCGCCGCTTTTTGCTGTGTATCGGTCATTGTATCTGTCCCCTCATGTATTCATCAACGGGCGGGAAAGCTCCCCGTCCGTAAAATTTCATAACCCCATAGACTACTATAACACAAAAACGCCGGAGTTCCATGTTCAATTTACATTTTACAATCTACCTGGAAGAATCCTTGATTGCGCATAAGTATCAGTTACCGATATTACTATAATTATTCTTTACAGTACAGTATCACCTAGAAAATTTGTTCTTGACACAGCCCCTGAACTCATATATATTGAATGCAAGAGAGTATATGGTTACTACGAGCGGCTGTAGCCATCCCTTCCGTTTGGGGACAATAAAAATACAGCGGAGTTGACCGTCGGTGAAGGTAGGGAAATTCACCGCTGCTCAAAGGTGGGGAGGATTGCTTTAGCAGTTCTCCCTGTTTTATTGAGGAGGAGCATTGCACGGCATGACAGACCTACAGATAATCCAGAGCTACTATGAAAGACGCCTGTGCGACAGGCTTTTTCGATATACCCTCTCTAACGGCACTGTAATTGAAATCACCTTCTACAGAGAGGCGTTCTGCCACCTCCTTGGCATACAGCATATCACCAGGAACCGCCGCTACATCGGCCGGACTGGCTACGAACGTATACAAAATGGCCAGCTTAACATACGGCAGCTGAAAGACACGAATCGCGCGGGTTATGCTAAAATCAAGCATCGCATTGAGTTTTTCACGCATATAGGCCACCTGATGGAATACGGCGATATCTTTCGTTTCTACCCCGAACGCGCCGGAAACACACGCATCCAAGCTGCCTTCCTCGTCCATGAGAAAGACCGGGAGCTGTATCTGCACCTCTTTCTGGCAAAGGAGTCCCCTAACTCCAATGCCTACGCGCCTGTGTCCTATATTGTGCTGACGGATCGTGATGATGCTCCAATGCGATACATTTCAGGCCAGGAGCATAAGAAGGTCATTGCCCTTGATATTCTGCCAATGAAGCCACAGACCTGAGCAGAGGATGTATCACTTTGACAGCTCACCTGTAGGGAAAGCTGTCGCTGAAAGCAACTGATAGGCGAAATGACAAACTTATCGGCTAATCTGTCACCCCTCCGGCTTGACTAACTCACTTAATAAGTCCGAG
>JAAGKN010000370.1_pt1 | contig 59745 bp, 71 predicted proteins | sample 6206371 | NCBI WGS metagenome assembly JAAGKN01 (sample SAMN11533720, study PRJNA540317) | gut metagenome | isolation source: fecal pellets from male and female animal of same cohort | host: Peromyscus leucopus | place: USA:CA | collected 2017 | reverse complement strand
GATTCGAACCCACACAGGCGGTTTTGGAGACCGATGTGCTACCATTAACACTATACCCCTATTTGAAATTACAATAAATATGATAACATATAAAAAAATATAATTCAAGCAATATTAGTAAAATATTTTGAAATTATTTTACTAATATTGAAAAATAAGGAAAAAAAGTATTAAAAGATAAAAAAAATACACAATAATATTGGAAAAATGTCTTGCAAATGTAAACAAAATAGAGTATACTAATTGTAGTATTTTTATACAATATGAATATTCATTATTGGAAGGGGAAAAGAAAATGAGTAAAATTTCAAAATTATTAGTTATGGCACTTGTAATTTTAGCTGTAGTTACAATGTCAGTAAAAGTTAATGCTGGAACAGCAGACTTAATAAGCTATGTTACAAGCAATCATGTATTCAACGGAATGATGTTTGAATTAGATAACAGCAAAAAAGAAGCAGTTAGAAATTATATCACAACAAGTGTTACAGATGCACAAGCAGATGTTGCATTAGCAAAAATCAAAGAAGCTGAAAAATTAGTAGTAGATTCAGGAGTAACAAACGTTGCAAACCTTAGCGCATCTACAAAAACAAAAATAATTTCTTTAGCTCAAGAAGCAGCAACAGCAGTTGGATTAAAATTAGAAGTTAACACAATAGATAACACATATAATCTATTAAATGGTACAACTTCTCTAGCTTCTGGAAAAGTTGAAAATGAAATCGCAAATCCTGGAACAGCAGCAGGAACACCAGCTGCTACAGCTACAACAGGAAACACATTATTATATACAGGTGCTAACTATGCTATATATGCAGTAGTTATTTTAGCAATCGTTGCCGTTGCAGTAGTTGTTAAAAAAAGAGCTTAGTATAAATGATCAAAAAAGTATTTAAAATACTAAAAGCAGCTATTATTCCTATAATAGTTGCTTTTTTGTTTGTATTAGTAATAAGCTTGCTTGCAGTAAAGGTTGGTAAAGAAAAATTTCAAATGGCAACAAATCTTTTTCAAGTAATAACTGTTACAAATGAAATACAAACTATAACACCAGTTTTAGAAGGTGATGTTTTATTAAATTATCCTACATACGGTAGTAGATATGCTACTTTAAAAATTCCAAGTATAAATGTAGAATTGCCAGTATATTATGGCGCAAGCTATAATATTTTAAAAAGTGGAATTGCACATGATGATTCTTCTTATTTTCCAGGTGAAGGTGGTAGTGTAATTATGGCAGGACATAATTTCAAAACATTTCTTGCTAAGCTTCCTGATGCAAAAATAGGAGATAAAATTGTATTAGATACTACTTATGGAACTTTCGAATATGAAATTAATGATACAAAAATTGTTCATGAAACAGCAACAAATGAAGTTCCAGTTCAAAAAGAAGAAGAAAAGCTTATGTTATATACTTGTTGGCCTATTGGTAATATAGGGCATGCTTCTGAAAGATATGTTGTATATGCAGATTTAGTAAGCGCAGAATAATAAAAGGAGAGATTAGTAATTATGAAAATAGTAAAAATAATATTAAATCTAATTTTATCATTTTTACTAATTGTGTTAATTCTAGTAAATTTAGCTACTAATATTCTAGAAAATAAACTTTTAAATAAACAATATGTGCTTTCTAAAATGGAGGAAACAGAATTTTATTTACAAATTTCTAGAGAAGTAGAAAATGGATTTGAAAATTATATATATCAATCAGGTTTACCAGAAGATACAATTAAAAATTTATTTACAGAAGAAATGATAAAAGCAGATAGCAATAGTTTAATTGATTCAGTATATGAAGGAACAGAAATAACTTTAAGTACTGAACAAGTAGCAGAAACACTTGATAAAAAAATAGATGATTATTTAAGTTCTCAAAATATCAAAATGAATAAACAAGGAAAAGATAATATTAAAAAATTTGAGAACTTAATTATAAAAGAATACAATAAAAATGTAAATGTTTCAAATACATTATACAAAACAGCTCATAGTGGAGTTGAAAAATTAAATAGTATAAATGAAAAAATTGGAAATATACCAATAATAGCATTAATTGTAGTTATAGTGTTATTAGTTATAGTAAATATTAAAAATTTATTGTCTGCAATTAAATTTGCTGGAATATCATTATTATCTGCAGGTGTATTAATGAGATTAGGAGTTAAAATTGTTTTAGATAGTATTAGTTTAGATAATATTGTAGTTCTTACTACATCATTAACAAACCTATTTATAACTATGATTAAAGATATTTTATATAGTATAGAAGATAATGGCGGATTATTCATTGTGGCTGGAATTACAGCTATTGTATTAACCGCAATTTTACAAAATGTAAATAATCCAAAAGAAAATTAGTAAAGTAAAAATAATAGTAAGGTAGGGAGAATAAGTCCGAGGATGGCTAAACAAATTATAGCTATTCCTCCAGACTTATTTTCTTTTTCTTTTATTTCATATATTCCATAATAATATGATTTTATAAATGCAATTATTAAAATAATAGTAAAAAAGATTTTCATTAGATTTCCTTTCTATATATTATATTTCATAGGAGGTTCATAAAAAGTAAAAACTTTTTATGAACAACTGAGCCTGTAAGATGCGAAGCCTTAACAGGCTCAGCTACTCCTTATTAAACAAATTACTTGAATTTATTTCTGTTTTTACATTAACTTTAAAAAATGAGTCTTGGAAAATTTCATCCCAATGTATTTTTTCAAACTCATCTTCAGTAAGATATTGTGCTTGGCAAACACTCTTAAAACCAATAACATCTGTGTTGTATTCTTTTGTAAGACTATATAAATATTCTTTTATAATATTTGAAAAATAGCTATTTGATGCTGATTCTAATTTCTTTATATTATCACTATTTATATAGTTGAAAACACTACCAGAACTTCTTATAGAACCTTTTGGATAAACATCAATGGTTATAAAAGGACTGCCATTAATTATATCTACAGAAACTTTTGTATCTTTATAAAGTTCAATATCTAAATCTACAAAGGAATCCTCGTCAAATGGATTATCTAAGGTAATTGTTGTAGAATCTAATTTATTAATACACATAGAGTGAACAATAGTACTTAAAGAATCAACATGTGTTACCATAAATTCATTTTTAAAAATTGCAATTCCAGCTGGTTGTACTGTATCATCTGAAATAATAGTGTAAACAGCAATAGGTTCAATACTTTCATTATGAAGTGATTCGAAAAAATCTCCAAAAGTAGTGCTAATAATAAGACCATTACAATTATTACAACTTTTCAAATAATCAAATAATCTTGAAGAAAAAGATTCACCAGAATTTGCTACTTTTTCTAAAACGTCATAAGCTGTAGTTTCGCTTACAATTAATTCACAACTATGTCTAAGTTCTGTATTATTACTCAAAGTATATACAAAAGTTTTCAAACCTTCTTTTGCAATTTCTTCAGATACAACAAATGCAGAACAATGAGATAAATTAATTTTTTTATTTAAATAATTATCTAAAACAGTAAATCCCTCATCAATTGTTCTAGCTTCAACACTATAAATATTGGCAGTACTAGATTGAGAAGAACCACCACCACCTGAATCAGAAGAGCCAGAAGTTGAAGGTATTTGAACACTAATTTTTAAATTTCCGTTATTTGCTTTATCTATTCCAAGAGAAACAACAAAATAATAGTTGTCTGTTCCTGTATTTGTATCACAACCAGTAAATGTTAATAAAATTAATATTAATAAAAAAATTAGATATAATTTATATTTTATCATTTGTTTTTACCTTTCTATATTTTATATTTGCCCAAATTAAAATAATAATTCCAATTCCAAACATAAATCCAATAATCATATATCTATATACAACATTTTCTATAAAATGAATTTGAGAAACATTGAGTGGTATAAGCGACAAACCAAATAATATGCTACAAGTAGAAAAAGAAATCATTTTTTCATCAGATACTTTTGTAAGTTTTTTTATAATTCTATTAATTAAGAAAATTATAAAACTTAAATAAGCATATATAGATAATATCCAAAGAAGTATAAAGAGTGCATCAACTCTTTGCAAGAATGAACCAAACTCAATTTGCCTTGCAAGTAAAAATAGTGAGTTAATTGGTTCGTTTCCGTTTGTTGTATTAAACAATGTAAGTATTGGTATAACTGTTAGTAGAAGTAAAATAGCAGATATAATGTAAGATATTATAGATATAGATCTGAAATCTTTTTGTGTATTTAATAAAGGTTTCAAAAAATAAATAACAACAATAAAATACATTGCAAAAGTATTTGTAGCACCTAAGAACAAACGTTGTGTGATAATTTTTTCCAAGGATTGGTGTTAAATTTGTAATATTGAAATCTTGTGCTCTTGCAAAAAAAGTTATTATAATACTTGCAATTGCAAAAGGAACAATAAAGCAAATTATATTAGATATTGATTTGAAGTTAATAAGATTTGCAATTAAAATTCCAACAATAAAAAACAATAAAATATAAATAATAGGAAAATTGGAAAAATAAATCGTATGCAATACATTTGAAAAATCTACTATAGTAATAAATGTTACAACAAAAAGTAGGCAAATAGATAATATACCAATTACAGTTTTTAACTTGTTAGTTCCAACAAATTCTGAAATATCTATTATATCTTGATTATCAAATTTTTCAAAAAGTTTTAATATAATAAGTAATCCAATAAAATCTATTATTGAAATATAAATAATATTTACAATTGCACCATTTCCAACCAAATTAACAATATAATATGGAACATTTAAAATAAGTTTATTTATCATTATTATTATTACTAGTGCAATTGCCTGATATCTTTGCAATTTGAAATTATTTTCCATTTTTCCTCCAAGACATACTAATGTGTTTTTCAGAATCTGGTTTTTTTGTATTTAAGAATCTATTTCTTTTTTCACGTTTCCAAACAGGATTTATATATAAATTATCGTTTTCAGTGATAATGATTATATGGTATATATGGTGTAAAGAATGGTATACCAAATGAAGTATGATTTGAAAGTATTAAAAAGTGTATAAAAAATCCAAATGCAATTCCTAAAAATCCTGCTAAATACCCTAAAATAATATACATAAATCTAAACATTCTAATAGCAAATCTAAGTGAGTTATCTGGTATTGCAAATGCTGAAATTCCAGTAAAAGCAACAATAATTATAAGAATAGGACTTACAATATTTGCAGAAACTGCAGCTTCTCCGAAGAATTAGATGCACCAATAATTCCGTACAGTGGTACTAAATGAAGATGGTACACGGATACTTGCTTCTTGTATTAATTCAAAAGAAAGTTCCATTATCATAATTTCAAAAAATATAGGAAATGGAATAGCATCACGTGCTGCAATAATTGCAAAGAGTAATTCTGAAGGAATTAGCTCACAATGATACATAGTTATTGCAATATACATTCCAGGAAGTAGAAGAGCGAAGCTTAATGCAAAAATACGTAATACTCTTAAAAAATTTGCATAATTGAAATTTAAATTAACATCTTCTGGAGAGGTTAAAAAATCAACTAATACAGCAGGCAAAATGATTGAAAAAGGTGATCCATTAACTAAAATGGCAACACGACCTTCTAAGAAGATAATTAGAAGTTTTATCTGGACGTTCTGTAGAAATTGTTTGAGGAAAGGCTGTTGTAGCTGAGTCTTTTATAAATTGCTCTAATTGTCCAGATGAAAGAACACTATCAATTTCTAAATTATTTATTCTATATTTTGCTTCTGCAACTAAATCATCGTTTACAATATTATCCATATAACATATTGCAATTTTTGTATTGCTAATTCTTCCAACAGTTGTTTCTTCTATTATTAAATTTTCATTATTAATAATTTTTCTAAGCATTGATGTATTAGTTCGTATGTTTTCAACAAAACCTTCATGAGCGCCTTTTACAACAGTTTCTGTAACTGGTTCAGATACGCTTCTACCTTCAAAACCTTTTGATTCTATAGCTATTGCAGAAGATAAAGTATCTACAAAAAGTACACAGAAACCAGCATTTATTTTTGAAACAATATCTGCAAATTTTTTCTCCGTACTAATACTATTTTGAGGAAGTAAGTGTGCATATAAAAAGTTTTCTAGATTAAAATTTACAATTCTCTTTTTTAAAACTTCTGTTGATTCTGCTTTCATTTTTATGGAGTTTTTTAGAAGTAGTGGTTGCATTATAAAATCATTTACAGCATCACCATCTATCATACCATCTATATAAATTATAAAAGCAGAATATTTCTTCGGTTTTATATTTATTGTAAATTCTCTAATTTTAATATCACTATTTATAAGCATGTTATATTTGACTTTTAAATAATCTATATTTTTCTTTAATTCTTCAGAAACAGTAGTTAAATCTTTTTTATCAAATTCTTTTTCATTAATATTATTTGCAGTTTTTGGAATTATAAAATTAGTTGTTTCATTTTCTTTATATTCAAATATATTATTAAAAAATTCTTTTATCATGTTTTCTCCTTTTGGTGTATTATTTGCAATTTTTTTCTAAATATTCTATTGATAAATTTAAATTTTTCCTATAATATAGTTTTAGAGGAAATTAGAAATGAAAAAAGAAGATGGTGTTATTTCACTAGTTGTATTATTTATAATGTTATTTTTGCTTATATTTAGTTTAACAGTGTATTCAATTATTAGAGATAAAGAAAAAGTGCAAGAATCTAAAAATATTGAACTTCAGCAAATATATGCTAAAAGCGAAAATGAAGTAAAAGACGAATTATATGTAGAAGATGATACAATCATTCCAATATACAATATAAATGAACTTAAAGTTGTTGGAACCGGTAATTATGTAGAAATAAAAGGAAAAGTATATAATTGTTCTATAAATAAAAATTACGAATTAAAAAATAATATAATTATTGATGTAAATGAAGATTTGAGAAATGTTAATATAGGGTTTAATGATTACAAATTTTATTTAGATACTTACAATATAGATAAGTCACTATATGATTGCTATTATTTTTATAACAATACATATTGGAAAGCTGTTGCATATCAAAAATTAGAAAAGGATAGTATCCTTATAGATAAAGATGTATTTGAAAGAAATAAGTTTTGTGATTTAAAACAAATAGAAAAAGCACCTATAGAATTTTTAGATATTATAAAAAATGAAAAAGGAGAAATATCAGGAATATATCAAGAAAGTCAAAATAGAATTCCAAATACATTAGAAGAAATTGAAGTTTTCAAAAATCATAAAAATGAGTTTAATAAAAAATTAGGAGAATTTTATATTTTATATAATGTAGGAGAAAATATTTAAATAAATAGTCATAAATTTTGAATATCCAAATATAAATTAGTAAAAGATGATGTGTACAAATTTATAGGAGGATATTTTTTATGGAAAATTTTGAAATATATCAAGATATAGCTCAAAGAACTGATGGAGATATATACATAGGTGTTGTAGGACCAGTAAGGACAGGGAAATCTACATTTATTAAGAAATTTATGGAGTTATTGGTTTTGCCAAATATCGAAAATGAATATAAAAGAGAAAGAGCTATAGATGAACTTCCACAAAGTGCAAGTGGAAGAACAATAATGACAACCGAGCCAAAGTTCATACCAAATGAAGCTGTTGAAATCAATTTAAATGGCAATGTAAAAATGAAAACAAGACTTGTAGATTGTGTAGGATACTTAGTAAATAATGCAATTGGATACTTAGAAGATGATACGCCTAGAATGGTAAAAACTCCATGGTCTGAAAATGAAATTCCTTTTGAAACTGCTGCAGAATTAGGAACAAAAAAAGTAATTGTTGAACATTCTACTGTAGGAATTATTATAACAACAGATGGAACGATTACAGATATTCCAAGAGATGAATATATTTATGCAGAAGAGAGAGTAGTAAAAGAGTTACAAGAATTAAATAAACCATTTATAATGCTTATGAATTGTCAAAATCCATCAGATCCATATAGCATAAATATGGCAAATGAATTATCAAATAAATATGGAACTACTGTTGTACCAGTTAATTGTTTAAATTTAGATTTAGATGATATAAACTTGATATTTTCAAAATTATTGTATGAATTTATGATTGAAAATATTGAAGTTAAATTTCCAAGATGGATTGATGGATTATCTATTGATAACGAATTGAAAATGTCTTTATTTAACAAAGTTTGCAAAACATTTGAAAACACAAAAAGACTAAAAGATGTTAATGAATGTTATCAGATGTTAGAAGAGTGTGACGAAATAAAAAAGGCAAGTATCGAAGAAATAGATTTAGGTAGAGGTGTTGTAAGTGTAAGAGCAGAGCTTAATGAAAGTTTATTCTACAATATGCTTACAAAAATTACTGGTGTTGAAATAAAAAATGAGGGAGAGCTATTTTCTTGTATTTCTAATTTTGCAAAAATCAAAACAGAATATGACAAAATGTCATTTGCAATTGATGAAGTAAATAGAAAAGGGTATGGTATTGTTACTCCTGGAATTGATGATTTAATTTTAGATGAACCTGAAATTGTAAAACAAGGTTCAAAATATGGTGTAAAACTTAAGGCTAAGGCTCCATCTATACACATGATTAAAATTAATACTGAAACAGAAATTTCTCCTATAGTTGGAAGTGAAAAACAATCTGAAGATTTAGTTAAATATTTATTATCTGGATTTGAAAGTGATCCAAAAGAAATTTGGAATTCAAATATTTTTGGAAAAAGCTTACATGAATTAATAAATGAGGGATTACAAAACAAATTATCTAAAATGCCAGAAGAGGCTCAATTAAAACTTCAAGAAACATTAGAAAGAATTGTAAATGAGGGTAGTGGAGGACTAATTTGTATAATTTTATAATTGATAAATAAGAAAACCTCTGGCTTTTTTGCCAGAGGTTTTTTATACATATAGTTTATAAAGGTTTAACATCATAAACAACTTTAAAGAAATTAAATGAATCTAAGTTATCTGTTACTAAAGCATCTAAATAACAATTTAATTCATAATCAGATTTACAAGCAGCTATAATTGCTGGGTTTAAAAATCTATTTTTGTATAATTTTAGTGCAGTTGAAAGTGCTTGCATTGTTGATTTTCCAGAACGATTTTTAATTAAGTTATATGTTTCTAAAAATCTTGATCTTGCTGGATGTTTCATAAAATCATTTAAATCTAACACAAATTCTTGTTCAACAACATCTTGTAAAGATCTATATACATTTGGATAGTAATCTATGTAGTTTACTAATTCTGAAATTCTATATGGTAGGTAAACTTTATTTGTTGTTTCAGAGATTAATAATATTTTATTTGCATCATCAGCTTTTTTGATATGTGCAATAATTTCTTCTGCTGGTGTGTTTTCATTAATTATTGGTTTTTGTGCAACAACTTTTTCAGTAGTTTCTTGTGCTTTTTTATCTGCAACAACTTTAACTGGGTTACGATATGATGAAATATCTTGTGGATTTAATTTATCATTTAATTCATCATCTAATAAAGTATTTACTTCAAAGTCTAATCCGTTACGTGTTGTTGCTGTTTCTTCTAAAAGTGTATTTTCTAAAACTTCATCTGTAGTAGAGAAGTTATCTTCAATTTCAAGAAGAGTTTGTTCTTCTTTATGAATTTCTTTATTTTCAAATACTTGTTCTTCAAATTCTTTCACGACTGTTGGCTCCTCTATAGTAGTTTCATTTTCTTCAACAATATTGTTAATAGGCTCGTCTACAATGATGTCATAGGCGATGTCTGTGTTTTCTTCTTCATTACATTCTGTATTTGTATTTTCAATGTCCTCAGTAGGTGTTTCATCTACAGTAGGTTCTTCTATTATATTAAATAAAGCATCTTCAACTATATCATCTATAGTTTCAATTTCTTCAATATCTTCAATTGTAGTTTCTTCATTTCCTGAAACTTCAGATTCATCTACTTCAGAATTTAATTCTAAATTTTCAAGATATTGTAATATTCCAATACTAGGAGTTCTATCAATTCCTGAATCTTGCTTTTCTGGAACTTCATTAGATACATTTTCAAGTTCTTCAGAAGCTTCAAGTTCTTCTGCAACATCATCAACAATTTCAATTTCTTCAACTGTATCAGAATTTTCTTCAATTATATTTTCTATATCGTCAAGTTCTTCAATTTCTCCAATTTCAGTTTCTTCAAGAGTAGTTCCTAATTCTTCGATAGGAGAGATAGAAGCATCTTCTACAAAGTCTTCAAAAATATCTTCAATTGAAATTGTTTCTTCAGAATTTTCTTCTGGTAGTTCAATTTCTTCAGAAATTTCTACAAAAGGTTCTTCAGTAATTGTTTCAACTTCGTTATTAAAATCTAATGTTTCTTCAATTAAGTTATCGATAGGGTTTTCAATGTTTTCTTCAGGGATAACTTCATCAACGATTTCTTCAACATTTGGTATTTCATCAATCACAGTTTCAACTGGTTGTTCATCTTCTATAACTGGTTCTTCAAATTCATCATTAATTGTTTCTACAATATTTTCAACATTTTGTTCTTCTTCAACAACTGGTTCATTATTTACTAATGGAACAACGTTTGTGTTAAGAGAAGGGATAGCTGTTGGAAATGCATCATATTCATTAAGTATGTTATCAGCTATGTTTGATAAATCATTGTATATTGAAAGTACATTTTGTTGTAATGATTTTATATATTGTATATCAATAACATTTTTTACGCTTTCATCGATTACTGTTTCAACTGGTGCAACTTCTTCGTTAACATCTGAAGTAGTTGCTTCTTCAGTTACAACTTCATCAATGATTTCTTCTACAGATTCATCATTAATAGATATGTTTTCTTCAATAACTGACTCTTTAGGTTCTTCATAAGTATTTTCAATAGTTACTTCTGGTTCTTCGGATATATCAACATTTGTTTCATCAAAATCTTGTTTATTAACAATTTCTTCTTCAACTACATTAATATCTGATTCATCAAGTGATGTTTCAACATTTTCAACTTCGTTTTCAGAATCAATATTTTCTTCTACAGGTGTTTCATGAGTAATTTCATTTTCTTCTACTACAGTTTCTTCATCAGAAGAAGTAGGAGAAACTAAACCTTTTAAATAATCAGCTATAACAGATTGGGCATCTAAATCTGTTACTCCAGAATTATAAAGATTTAATAAAGTTTCTTTAAATTCATTTGTGATTTCATTTATTTTTTTATCTTGTTCATTTTCTACTACAGGTTCTTCAATTGTTTCTGCATTTTCTACAACTGGTTCGGCTGAAATTTCATCAGCTACATTTTCAACTTCTTCAGAAGCTTCTAGTTCTTCTGTAATTTCATCTACAACTTCGATTTCTTCATTTGTAACAGAAGTTTCTTCTGGAGTTTCAATGTATTCGATATTAGCAGAGAAATCTCCAAAAACATCTTGTTCTATTTGATTAAATTCTTCATCAGAATTTTTAACTTCAGTATTTCCTGTAACAATAGTAGCTTCGTCATTAACAGAGAAACTTGTAAGTTCATAAGTGTCTGTATTTTCTGAATCTTCTACTGTTTCAAAAGTATATTTGAAATTATTATCATTAATAAAATCATTAAAATCATCATTATCTATATCAAGTTTCTTTTGAAATTCTTGGAATTTTTCAGTATATTGTGCAATATGATTTTTAATATTAGAAAGAGCAGCAATATAATACTCTTTTGTTTTTGTATTTTCAGCTTGTTCTTTCATAATTCCATTTAATTCTTCTGTGATATTAGATATTTCTAAATTCAATTGCTCTAATGTAGTTATATTGTTTGAAATATCTTGTAAAAAATCATTTGCAATATCTAGAACACCATGTAATTCTTCATTATTGTTTGAAGAATTATTATTTATAATTAGTCCGATGTTTGTGATAATATCTAAAATTAATTGTTTATTATTTGTTTGAATATTTAATTGATTTTCTAGATATTTAATGCTTTTATCGAACTTTAATCCAGGCATGTTTAGCATTCTAAATCCTCCTTAAATTCCTATATATAAATTTCGTATTTTATAACGTAAACATTATATCATATAGCATTAGAAACTAATATAACATTAATGTTAAATTTTGGTAACAAAAATCATTTTAAAATGACAGTAAATAAGTTCATATAAACTTAACATTTCACAGGTATAATTTTCAAGATGCAATTTGGAGAAATCCATATAATTAGTCTTAAAAATTATATCTGTTTTTTATTATTAATTTTTTATTAATAATAAAAATATTGTTCTTTAAAATCTGGAAAAAAACAAGATAATGTGATATAATTTTTCGGATGAAAAAAGGAGAGAGAAAATGAAAAAGAAAAAAATTACAAAGAAAAGAATCATTATTACTATAATAGTAGTTGTTATAGGAATTTTTATTTTCACAAATGTAAATAAAAATAATAATGAAGAAGTTGTAAAACCAGAAATACAATTAATTGAAAAAAGAACAATTGCAAAAAGTATAAGTGCAACAGGAGTTATAAATTCTACAAATACAAAAAATGTAGTTGCAACTCTTACAGGTTCTGAAATACTTTCTGTAAATGTAAAAAAAGGAGATAGAGTAAATGTTGGAGATGTAATTTGTACATTTGATACATCTACAATCCAAGATAATTTAAGAATTGCAGAAGCAAGTCAAAATAATACTCAAGCACAAGCAAATATTGGCTTAGAGTCAGCACAAAGAAACTTAAATGATGCGATTGCAAATAGAAATACTCAATTAAATACAAGTCAAGATGAAGTAAATAATGCTAAAAATGCTTATGATAGTACTGTAAACCAATTAAATAGTGTAAATGCAAGTCTTGCTCAAAAACAAAAAGATTTAGAAACAGCACAAAAAAATTCAGCAGGAAGTCAAGCAAGTTATACTACTGCAAAAGCAGATTATGATAGTAAAGAATTAGCTAAAAATCAAGCTCAAAGCAATTACGATGCAAAAAATGCAGAAGTAGCATATTTAGAAAGTTTAAAAGTTACAGACCCAACAAATCCTGCTGTTCAAACTATTGATGCAGTAAAACTAGAATTAAGTAATTTAAAAACACAATTAGACAAAGCAGAAAGTGAACTTGCTCAATCAAAAATAAATTTAGATAATGCAAATGCAAGTTATGCACCAGTAAAAGCTCAAACAGAAGCACTAGTAGCAGAAATTGCGGGATTACAAACACAAAAAGTAAGCTTAGAAGCAAATGCAAATACATTAAAACAAACTTATGATAAATTAGTAACAGCACATAATAGTGCAGTATCTACATCAGATAGTACAATAGCTTCTATGAGAGATGCTGTTAGAAATTCAGAACTTGCTGTATCTTCAAGCTCACTTGCAAGCTCAGCTCAAATAAATGCTTATAAAGAGCAAATTGAAAATGGTACAGTAAAAGCAACAGTAGCTGGTACTGTTACATCTGTAAATGTAAAAAAAGGTGATTTATATACAGGAACTACGATTGCTACAATAGAAGGAACAGAAGAATTTATTGTTGAAGCAGAAATAGATGAATACGATATTCCAGATATTAAAGTTGGTATGAAAGTATTAATAAAAACAGATGCAACAAGAGATGAAGAAATGCAAGGAAGAATTACTTATGTAGCATCTAGTGCAAGTAGTAATCAAACTGCAAGTATGGCAGGAATGACAGGAACTTCAACAGGTTCAAGTGCTACATATAAAGTTGAAATAGCTTTAGATTCTCAAAATGATAGATTACGTTTAGGTATGAATGCTAAACTAAGTATAATTACTGAGATGCAAGAAAACGTATGGGCAGTTCCTTATAATGCAATATATGAAAGAGAAGACGGTTCACATTATATAGAAATAGCAAAAGATGAAGAAGGTACAGAAAAAGAAGAATTAACTGTAACTACTGGAATAGAAGGAACTTATTATACTGAAATTAAATCAACTGATTTAAAAGATGGAATGAAAGTTATACTTCCACAAGTAGAAGCATCAAATTCTATGGAAGCTTTAATAGAAATGATGGGAGCAGATGCAGGAATTTAGAAGGGAACAAGAAAGAAAATGAGTTCAATTATAAAATTAGAAAATATAGTTAAGAAATTTTATGTTGGAGAGCCAAATGAACTAGAAATATTACATGGAATATCTCTAGAAGTAGAAGAAGGCGAATTTGTTTCAATAGTTGGACCTTCTGGCTCTGGAAAATCAACTTTAATGAATACAATAGGTGTTTTAGATAGACCAACATCAGGAAAATATATTTTAGATGGAATTGATGTAGGAGAAGCAGAGGAAAAAGAACTTGCAAATATAAGAAATCAAAAAATAGGTTTTGTTTTTCAAACATATAACTTAATATCTAAAACAAATGCTTTAAAAAATATAGAATTACCAATGCTTTATGCTGGTATGGAAAGAGCAGAGAGAGTAAAACGCTCAAAAGAACTACTAGAATTAGTAGAAATGGGAGATAGAGCAAAACACTTACCAGAAGAATTATCTGGTGGTCAAAAACAAAGAGTTGCTATTGCAAGAGCAATGGCAAATGATCCTGCAATTATTCTGGCAGATGAGCCAACTGGAGCTTTGGATTCTAAAACAGGTAGATTAGTTATGGATTTATTCCATAAATTAAATAAAGAGAAAAATAAAACAATAGTATTAATTACTCACTCAAATGAACTTGCATCAGAAACAGATAGAATTATTTCAATTAGAGATGGAAAAATTATCAGTGTAAAAAATAATTTAGAAAACAAAGAAAAGAATATTGAGAAAAATAGAAATATGAAATCTGACGATGAGATTGAAACAATACAAGAAGTAGAAGAATTACATGAAGAAAATGAAAATAAAACATCTCAAGAAGTAAAACAAGATGCTCCTCAAGATGAATCTAAATTAGAAGGAGGAGAAAAATAATGCTTTTAATAGAAAATATTATACTTGCCATAAATAGCCTTCTTTCCAATAAAATGAGAGCTTTGCTTACTATGCTTGGAATTATAATTGGTATTGGATCTGTTATTGCAATTATAACAGTTGGAGATTCACTTACACTATCTGTTTCAGAGAATATGCAATCAATGGGAGCAAATGATGTATATGTAATGTTAAATCCTAGAAATGAAGATGCAGAAGAAAGTAGAAAAATAGATGGTGCAACATATGGGAAACTTTCAACTAGTGGTTATAATATAGCAGATAGTGATTACATAACAGATGATATGATTAAAGAAATGACAGAAAAATTTAAAGATGAAATATATGCTATAAATATTCAATATATAGCAGGTAATGGAACAGCTTCAAAAGCAAATAAATCAGCTAATATTTCTTTATCTGGTAATACTGCTGGATATTTTGTTACAAATAAATTAACAATGCTTGGTGGAAGAATGTTCTCAGAAGTTGATTATACAGAAATGAGAAATGTAGCTGTTGCATCAGATAAATTAGTTGATAAATTGTTTGATGGAAATATAGATAAAGCAGTTGGAAGCGAAATCGAAGTTACTGTAAATGGAAAAATGCAAAATTATACTATTATAGGTGTTTATGAAAATCAAAACATGATGATGATGGGGGCTGGCATGACGGGAGCTGGTGCTTCAACAAGCCTTTATGTACCACTAAAAAATGCTATGAACATAGACCATGAAAAAGGCAAATATGAATATTTGCAAGTTATAACATCAGTAGGTGTTGATTCAGATGTTTTAGCTACAAAATTAGAAAATTTCTTTGAACCATATTATAGAGCAAATAGAAATTTTGAAGTAAAAGCTATAACAATGGGTTCAATGGTATCAATGCTTACAGATATGCTTTCAACAATTACACTTGCAATATCAATTGTTGCAGGAATTGCATTAATTGTTGGTGGAATTGGAGTTATGAATATAATGCTTGTTTCTATTACAGAAAGAACAAGAGAAATAGGAACAAGAAAAGCTTTAGGTGCACAAAATGCATCAATTAGAACACAATTTATAGTTGAAGCAATGATTATATGTTTAATTGGTGGAATTTTTGGAGTTATTTTAGGAGTTGGAGGAGGAATTTTGCATCTAATTTACTTGGATATCCAGCAAAACCTTCAATATCAGGAATTATAGTATCATTAATATTCTCAATGTCTATAGGTGTATTCTTCGGATATTATCCAGCAAATAAGGCTGCTAAAATGAATCCGATAGATGCATTAAGATATGAATAATGGAGTTTTATATGGATGTGAAAAAAGAAGAAAAAATTGGATTTACAATTGGAAAATTTGCTCCATTTCATAAAGGTCATGAATATTTATTGAAACAGCATTAAAAGAAATGGATAAAGTTATTGTTGTTGTTTATGATACAGATGTTATTGATATAGATACAGAAAAAAGAGCAAATTGGATAAAAGAAAAATATCCAAATGTTGAAATAAAATTTGCACACAATCCACCATCACAATATGGATTAGATAAAGAAAGCGTAAATATTCAAATGAAATACTTGAGTAATATTATGGCAGATGAAAAGCCAACACATTTTTACAGTAGTGAAAAATATGGGAAAAGTGTTTCAGAGTATATGAATATAGTGGACAGGCGTGTTGATAATGAAAGAAAAGTAGTACCAATTAGTGCTACTGAAATAAGAAACAATATAGATGAAAAGAAAAATTGGATAGAAAATAATGTATATATAGATTGTAAAAATAAACTAAAAACTGACCAGATGTTCTAATAGCTTTTTTTGAAAGTTTGTTATATAATACCAATATATAATAAAAAATGGGGGATTTATATGGGGGAAATATATTATAAAAATGTCAGAACAATCACTGATTTTAAGGATTTATTAAACCAAACAGTAGAATTATATGGAGATAGACCTGCATTCAAATTTAAGAAAAGAATGTACAAAAAAGATGAGCAAGTAGAATTTAACTATATGTCTTACAAAGAATTCAAACATGAAATTGATTGTATAGGAACAGCTCTAAATAATTTAGGTATTAAAAATGATGAAAATGTTGCACTTATTGCAAAAGATAGATATGAATGGACAGTAGCTTATTATGCTGTTACAACTGGAGATAAAGTTATAGTGCCTCTAGATAAATCACTTCCAGATAATGAAATTATATCTTTAGCATCTCGTAGTGAGGCTAAAGCAATATTTTTCGAAGAAAAATATTTAGATGTAATGAAAAAAATAAAGGACCAAAAATTATCTTCAATTGAACATTTCATTTGTTTTGATTTTGATGAAGATAAAGATGGATTTATTTCTTATAAAAAATTAATAGAAAAAGGAAATGAATTATTAGAAGCAGGAGATAGAAGTCATTTAGATAGTAAAATTGATTCTGAAAAAATGACAATAATGTTATTTACATCTGGAACAACGTCTATTTCAAAAGCAGTTATGCTTTCACAAAAAAATGTATGTTCTAATGTTATGGATTTACTTAAAGTTATAAAATTTGATGAAAACGATGGAATGCTTGCACTTCTTCCATTTCATCATACATTCCAATCAACAATAAATCATGTAGTTGTATTTATTGGTGGATTTATGTGTTTTTGTGATGGATTAAAATACATACAACAAAACCTTTGCGAATATAAACCAACAGTTTTAGTATGTGTTCCACTTATACTAGAGAGTTTATATAAAAGAATAATGAAAAATGTTGAAAAACAAGGAAAAATTAAACTTGTAAACAACATGATTAAAGTTACAAATGTTTTAGATAAATTGCATATAAATGTAAAAAGAAAAGTGTTTAAGGAAATACATGAAGCTCTTGGTGGAAACATTAGATTAATAGTAAGCGGAGCTGCAGCAATGGATGAAGATTTAGCAAAATCTTTATCAGGATTAGGGATGAAAGTTTATCAAGGATACGGTTTAACAGAAACATCTCCAGTAATTGCTGTTGAAAATGATAGAGCTATGAAAATTGGAACTGTTGGAAAAGTATTACCATCTTTAGAAGTTAAAATAGAAGATAAAGATGAAAAAGGTGTTGGAGAAATTGTTGTTAAAGGTCCAAGTGTAATGATTGGATATTATAAAAATAATAGTGCTACAGAAGAGGTTTTCGAAGGAGAATGGTTCCACACAGGAGATTTAGGATATTTAGAAAATGATTATTTATACATAACAGGTAGAAAGAAAAATGTTATTGTACAAAAAAATGGAAAAAATATTTATCCAGAAGAAATAGAAATTTTAATAAGCCATATACCAGGAGTAAAAGAAAATATGGTTTATGGAAGACCTACTCAAGATGGAGATTTAGATGTTTGTGCAAAAATTGTTTATGATAAAGACGCTATAAACGATATTATGGGATATGTAAATGAGCAAGATGTATATGATAGTATGAAAAAATATATTTCTGAAATAAATAAAAATATGCCACCATATAAGCATATAAGAGATATTATAGTAACAGATGAAGAAATGATAAAAACAACAACAGGAAAAGTAAAAAGACATGAAGAGATAAAAAAAATATTGTGAAATATATGTGAAAAATAGAAAAAAGTGCTTTATTTAAAGCACTTTTTTGTGTATAATAGAATAGCTTAAATTATGAAAAAACACTTTGCGATTTTTATATAAGACATTAGGATGAAGTCACACATTAACTTATATATGCAAAAGGAGAAATAAAAATGAATAATATTTTTGGACTAATCGTATCAACTGTATTTATAGGAATAATTTTATTATCTGCAAGATTATTTGAAAAAGCAGGTAAAGAAGCTAGTAGAAAATTTATACACATTATGCTTTCAAACTGGTGGATTATTGCAATGGTATTTTTTGATAGTCCATGGATTGCAGCAATATTACCAGCGGCATTTGTTGTTATAAATTATGCATCTTATAAAATGGATATTATAAAAGTTATGGAAAGAAATGAGGGAGAAGAAAATAAAGAAAGTTTAGGAACAGTATATTATGCAATTTCTTTACTTGTACTTGCTTTAGTAACTTTTGGACCAGTACAAAATCCATTAATAGGTTTATGTGGAATTGCAGTTATGGGATATGGAGATGGTTTAGCAGCTGTAATTGGTCAATCAGTAAAAAGTAAAGAATATAAAATTGGAAATAGTACAAAAACATTAGCAGGATCAGCTACTATGTTTTTAGTAACTCTTTTAATAATTGCAGGTTTTATGCAATATAGCTCAGCTGAATATGTTGCTATAAAATCAATATTAATAGCAGGAATAATGACAGTTGTAGAGGCTGTTTCAATAAAGGGTACAGATAATATAACAGTACCACTTTTAACATCATTAATGACATTTTTAATGGTGTAAGTTTGGGGGATGTAAAATGATTTTAGAAAAGGTTAATTATCCAGAAGATTTAAAACCGTTAAGTCTTGAAGATAAAAAAATTCTAGCAAAAGAAATAAGAGAGAAAGTAATAAATACTGTTTCAGAAACAGGAGGACATCTTGCTTCTAATTTAGGTGTTACAGAACTTACAATTGCACTTCATTCAGTATTTAATACACCACTTGATAAAATTATTTGGGATGTAGGACATCAAACTTATGTACATAAAATTTTAACTGGTAGAAAAAATAAATTAAATACATTAAGAAAAATGGATGGAATAGCAGGATTTCCAAAATCTGCTGAAAGTGTATATGATAACTTTAATACAGGACATAGTAGTACTTCAATATCTGTTGCTTTAGGTATGGCAAGAGCTAGAGATATAAAAGGCGAGCATAACAAAATAATTGCTGTTATTGGAGATGGAGCCTTAACAGGTGGTATGGCATTAGAGGCATTAAATGATGTTGGAAGTAGCAATACAAATATGATAGTTATTTTAAATGATAATGAAATGAGCATTTCTAAAAATGTTGGTGGAATATCAATGATGCTTTCAAAATTAAGAACAAAAAGTGTATATGTAAACACAAGTTTAAAAGGAAAAAAATTATTGGAAAAATTCCTGTTGTTGGAAAAAAAGTTGTAAAATTAGTTCAAAGAACAAAAAGAGGAATTAAACAATTAGTAATTCCAAAAATGTATTTTGAAGATATAGGTTTTAGATATTTAGGACCTGTTGATGGTCATAATATTGAAAAATTGGAAGATATATTTAAAATTTGTAAAGAACAAGAAGGACCAATTTTAGTTCATGTTTTAACTAAAAAAGGAAAAGGATATAAACCAGCAGAAACAAATCCAGATAAATTTCATAGTACATCAAAATTTAATATAGAAACTGGAGAAAAACTTGGAAAAGGAAAAAAAGATTATTCAAAAGTTTTTGGAGATAAATTAGTAGAAATTGCAAAAGATAATAAAAAAGTTGTTGCGATTACTGCAGCAATGAAAGATGGAACAGGACTTACAGAATTTGCAAACAAATATCCAAATAGATTTTTTGATGTTGGTATTGCAGAACAACATGCAGTTGGTTTAGCAGCAGGTATGGCAAAAGCAGGACTTGTTCCAGTTGTTCCATTATATTCTTCTTTTATTCAAAGGGCTTATGATCAACTTGTTCATGATGTTGCAATTCAAAACTTACCAGTTGTAATATGTGCAGACCGTGCAGGAATTGTTGGAAATGATGGAGAAACACATCAAGGGTTACTTGATATGTCATTTACAAACACAATACCAAACTTTAATATTATGGCACCTAAAGACTTTAATGAATTAGAAGATATGTTAGATTTTGCTGTAAATTCAAATAAACCAGTACTAATTAGATATCCTCGTGGTGGAGAAAGTATTAGTTTTGAAAATCGTACAAAAATAGAATTAGGCAAAGCTGAAGTATTACAAGAAGGTTCTAAAATTACAATTATAGCTATTGGAAAAATGGTATCAAAAGCTATGCAAGTGGCTCAGGAATTTGAAAATGAAGGAATAACACCTACAGTTATAAATGCGAGATTCTTAAAACCTCTTGATAAAGATTGTATATTAAGAAATATTGTAGGAACAGAAACTGTTGTTACAATAGAAGATGGAACTGTTGTAGGTGGATTAGGTAGTGAAATAGAACAAGTACTTTTTGAAAATAAAATAAATGTAAAATTAGAAAAATTTGCATATCCAGATGAATTTATAAAACATGGAAGTGTTGATGAAATAGAAGAAAAATATGGATTAAGTGTAGGAAGTATAGTAGAATGTTTGAAAAATCAAGAGAAAAATATAAAGATGATGAAAACAAAATATTAATTGCTAAAACAATTGATAAATATGAGTTTTGTAAATCTAAAAATAAAATTACTTATACAGATTTTTTAGATATTTCAAGTTTAGCTATTGTAAAGAAAATGCTTTTAGAAGAAAAAGTAAGTAATTATATTATTTTTGGTGGAAGAGAAAATGCAGATAGAAATATTGTAATTTTTTATCCTGAAAAATTTTCTATTGAAATGGTAGAAAAAAATTATAGTAAAATTTTAGAAGTAATAAGAATTAAATTGCCAAATAATATTAGTTATGAACATAGAGAATTTTTAAGTGGAATAATGAAATTAGGTATTAAAAGAGAAAAATTTGGAGATATATTAGTTACTAAAGTGGAGCTGATATTATGTCTTTATGTGAAGTTTCTAAATATTTAGAAGAAGGATTAAAAGATTTAACTAGATTTAGAAAATCGATAATTACAATAGAAAATATAAATGATTTAGAAGTTGTAGAAAATGAGTTTGAAAATTTTAATATAATTGTTTCATCAATTAGATTAGATAATTTTGTCTCAGAACTTGCAAATGTTCTAGAACTAGAGCGGTAGAAGCAATAGAAGAAGGAAGAGTATTTTTAATTCAATTAATGAATTTAAATCTTCCAAGAAAATAGATAATAATGATATAATAACAATTAGAGGAAAAGGAAAATTTATTTTTGATGGAATAGAAAAAGAAACAAAAAGTGGAAAACTTTTGGCAAATATTAGAAAATATAAATAGGAGGTACTTATGATTAATATAAAAGATGAAATAATGCTTGCAACAGATGCTAGAACTAAGAGCGTATTCACCACATTCAGGATTTACAGTTGGTTGTGCTTTAAGATGTAAAAATGGAAAAAGATATTATGGTTGCAATATAGAAAATGCTGGAATTCAAAGTATTTGTGCAGAAAGAGTTGCTTTTGCTAAAGCAATTTCTGAAGGAGAAAGAGAATTTGATTGCATAGTTGTAATTGGTGGTCCAAAAGATAAGCCAGCAGAGAAATGTTTACCTTGTGGATATTGCAGACAATTTATGACTGAATTTGTTGATAAAGATTTTAAAGTATATACAGTATATGATAAAAAAGTAGAAGAATATAAAATGGAAGAATTATTACCATATTCATTTAAACTATAAAATAAAAAAAGATAAGTCACATGACTTATCTTTTTTTATTTTTATATTAAGATAAATATTCTTTAAAATATTTATCTTCTGAGCTTATAACAAATAAACTTTAACAAGCTCAGCATTATCTTGCATCGTCATCATCAATGCTTCTGCTAGATGTTGGATTAGATTCACTAGTTCTATCTGGCATTGTAGATGTAATTTTAGATGATGGGAAAATTCCTAATAAATTTCCTTCACTATATTCAAGTTTTACAGCAGCTAAATGGTTAATAAAATCAAAACTATTTGAGTATTGATCTAAAAGTTCAGTTACACTTTTACCATTGGCTGTATAATCTTTACCACCAGAGAAAATACTATCAATTGCTTTATAAGAAGCGTCTGTATTATATTCGTGATCAAAAACATTACTTACATCGTTTGGAGAGAATAATCCTACAGAAGAAAAATGTTTTATGTTTTCTTCATGTGTTTGTCCATCTCTATCTGTGTAAGATATTGTAATAATATTTTGAGGATTTTCTTGGTCATAATAATTATATGAATGATTTACAACAACGTCTTTTGCATCAGGATGTGATTCTAAAAATGCTGGTGTAAGTTTTTCTGCTAAAATTGTATCAAAAAGTCCATCAATAGTTTGACCAATATCATTTAATTGAGAACTACTTGGTATTGTTCCTTGAGATCTAGCATCTTCAATAGCTTGTCCAAGTTCTTCAATTGTTGAAAGTGTTTCTGCAGATAAATCTGTGTCATAACCTTTTTCAGCTAGATTTTCAAGATTTAAAGATGAGTAATCAATAGATTTTTTTGCTTCAGTAGCTACTCCAGCAGCTAGTCCTAAAGCTAAAATTGCAGATAGGGAAAGAGCCACACCTCTTTGATTTTTAGCAAAAAATCTATATCCCATTTCACTAAGTGTATTTGGTCTTTGAGCATAAGATGCACGTTCTTCTTTTGTATCCATAAAACGAGCATCTTCTTTAGTTTCAGCTAAAAGATGTTCCATTTTTGTGTATCCTGAAATATTAGCACCGAATTGTGAAGGAGCTATAGTTAGAGGAACAGATAAACCTTGTAAATGTGATGGGTCAATATTTTGAATTGATCTTATTGCATTACGACTTGTTAAATAATATCTGTGTCCAATATAAGTTGGAGAGTGTTCAGAAACTTCTCTATCAAATTTTCTAGTTTCAGGAGAAGCCTTTTTCATATAACTTGAAAATTTATTTATTTGTGATTTATAAATTTCATCAACATCAACTTCTTCAGAAAGAATTTCAGCACCTTTTTTGAATGTTCTTAATCTTTCTGATTCTTTTGCATATCTTTCAAATATTTTAATTTCACTTTGATGGAATCTTGGTCCTTGATAGCTTTGAGAAAATATGAAGTTTTTTTCTTTTGAAGTAAAGCTTAAATCTCCTTTTGAAGCTAAACTTAAATAGGTAGCATATCTTCTTTGAACATCTTCTGATGTAGCTCTATCGCCTAAATTATTTGCTAATGCTTCATAACATTCACATAAAGATGCATAAGATTTTAATTGCTCAGCATATAATGCTTTTAGGCAAAGTTTTATATTTTTTTGATTATTTAGTTTCATATAAATAAATCCCCCCAAAGTAATATATTTTATTATATTACAAATAATAGAATTAAGGCTAAATGTTACAAAAAAGTAACACAAAAATAATCTTTGTTACAAACAGATAAATTCTCAAGAAATAATTGACAAAAATTATATTTTAATAGATAATTAATTAGTGTATAAAGACATAAGAAAATAAATTTTTAAGTATACGAAGGAGGAATATATAATGTATATATTCAATAGAGTAACAGTTGTTCCACAACTTCCAGCAAGAATAGCAAAACTTTCAGAAATTGCAAATAATTTATGGTGGTCTTGGAATACTGAATTTTTAAGATTATTTAAATTAATAGACAACGATTTATGGGAAGCAAGCGAAAAAAATCCAGTTAAATTTTTAAAAATGATTACTCAAGAAAAAATTGAAGAAATTGTTAATGATCAAAAATTCTTAAAAGAATATGATATAGTAGCAAACAATTATGAGAGTTATATCAACAGTACAGATACTTGGTTTAGTAAAAATTATCCAAATAATAAAAATGATTTAATTGCATATTTTTCAGCTGAATATGGTTTAGATGAAATATTACCAATATATTCAGGTGGACTTGGAATTTTATCAGGTGATCATTTAAAATCAGCAAGTGATTTAGGTTTACCTTTTGTTGCTGTTGGATTATTATATAAAAATGGATATTTCCATCAAAGAATAAATTCTCGTGGAGAACAATGTTCAGAATATCATAATATAGATTTATACAATTTACCAATCACTACTGTTAAAGATAATACAGGAGATGATTTAGTAATTGATATTCCAATGGAAAATAGAACTTTATATTTAAAAATTTGGCAAATAAATGTTGGTAGAATTAAATTATATTTAATGGATTCAGATATAGAAAAAAATGATGAAGATTTAAGAGGAATTACACTTCGTTTATATGGCGGAGATAAAGAAATGAGAATTCGTCAAGAAATCGTTTTAGGTATGGCTGGTGTAAAACTACTTAAAGTATTAAATTATGAACCTTCTGTATACCACATGAATGAAGGACATTCATCTTTCTTAATATTAGAATTAATTAAAAATATAATGAAAGAAAAACAAATTTCTTTTGAAATGGCAAAAGAAATTGCAACAGTAAAAACTGTATTTACTACACACACACCAGTTCCAGCTGGAAACGATATATTTGATTTATGGTTAGTTGAAAAGTATTTTAAAGGTTTCTGGGATACTTTAGGAATTTCAAAAGAAGATTTCTTAAAATTAGGTATGCCTGGAGATGAACTAGAACCAGGATTTAACATGGGAATTCTTGCATTAAAAATAGCAGGAAAGAAAAATGGTGTAAGTAAATTACATGGAGAAGTTTCAAGAGAATTATTTAGTGATGTTTGGCCAAATATTGCAGAAGATGAATCACCAATTACTTATGTAACAAATGGAATTCATACATGCTCATGGCTTGCACCAAATTTAAAAGAATTATTTAATGAATATTTACCACCATATTGGCAAGATAAAATAGAACTTGATTCAACATGGGAAAAAATAAATAATATACCAGATGATAAATTATGGGCAGAACACATTAGATAGAAAAGAAAAATTAATGAGAGTTCTAAAACAAAATATTACAGATAGATATGTAAATAGTGGAATTGGTTATGACCAAATTGCAGAAGTTGTAAATGGTCTAAATCCAAAAGCTTTAACAATAGGATTTGCAAGAAGATTTGCAACATACAAAAGAGCTACATTAATTTTTAAAGATATAGCAAGACTTACTCAAATATTAAATGACGAGCAAAGACCTGTTCAATTAGTATTTGCAGGAAAAGCCCATCCAGCTGATAAAGAAGGACAAGATTTAATAAAATATATTCATGAAATATCTTTAATGCCACAATTTAAAGGAAAAATATTTATATTAGAAAATTATAATATAGGAATTTCAAGATATTTAATTAGTGGTGTTGATGTATGGCTTAACAATCCTAGAAGACCAATGGAAGCTTCTGGTACATCAGGAGAAAAAGCATCTGTAAATGGTGTTGTAAACTTTAGTGTACTAGATGGTTGGTGGTGTGAAGGATATGACGGAACAAATGGATGGACAATAGGAACAAATGCACAATATGATTCTTATGAAGAACAAGATAAAGCAGATAGTAATAGTTTATATCATACATTAGAAAATAAAATTATTCCTGCATATTATAACCAAGATAGTAGATGGAGTTTCTAAAGAATGGTTAACATATATGAAAAATTCTATAAGAACAACAGGTGGAAAATATAGTACAGCAAGAATGGTTACAGACTATGTAAATAATCTTTATATGCCACTTTGTAATTTGAAGAAAGCATATTTTGATGATTTAGAAAAAGTTGCTCAGTTTACAAAATGGAAGAGTAATATTAAAGAAAATTGGGATAAAATCCAAATTACTCAAGATAGAAATGTTGATAATGCAAAATTAGTTGCAGGAACACAAATTACAGTTAATTGTGAAGTATATCTTCCAAACATAGATGAAGCTAATACAGATGTTCAAGTTTATTTTGGACAATTTCTAGATAATGGTACAGTAAGAAATGTTTATACTTGTACAATGAATAAGATTGCAGAAAATAAAGAAGAACATAAATATAGCTATGAAGCTGTAATTGATTTAAAATCTGGTGGAAATTTCGGATATACATTTAGAGTTATGCCAAAGCATGAAATGTTAATGGATTCTGAAAACTTAAACTTGATAAAATGGATAGTAAGATAAAAAAAGCCACTTGAAGTGTCGTTTTTATAAAAAATATTCAGATAGCGTAAAGCCCTTTTATTTAAAGGACTTTACGCATTTTTAAAATTTGAAATAAAATATTTTTTAGCAAAATTGTTTACAAACTAAAATCATGATGCTATAATTTCGACAAGTTAAATATTTTAACTGTGTTTTAAAAAATCTAAAAAATAAATATCGTTCTGATATTTATTATTTTCCAAAAATTAAAATTAAATAAGAAATTTAAATGAAATGTTTTTTTGTTGCGCCCCTAAGCACGGAAAATTTATCAAATTTTAATTCAATGATAGTTTGTTTTTATGCCCCTAAACCAATATCATAAAAATTTATAAATTTAAAATACAGTTTTAATATTTAACTAAAATTTTATTTTAAGGAGGTTTTATGAAAAACAAAAAAAGAATAATTGGAGTATTAATAGCTATTGCGTTAATAGCTATGGTATTTTTGGCAGGATACACTTTTGCTAGATACTATAAAGCAATAGATGTTGGAAGGGCATCAAGCAATATTGCCAGATGGTCTTTTAATTCAAAAAATGAAAATGTTCCAATCAACTTATCAGAAGGAAAAATTGCTCCTGGTTCAAATGGACAATTTGAAATAGAAGTTGATGCAACAGATTCAGAAGTTTCAGTTGATTATGAAATTCAAGTTGAAAATGAAAATAATATTCCAAGCAACATGACATTTTATGCAGAAACAAAAGATAAAAACCAAACAATAGCTACAACAAGTACAAAAAGTTCTTTTACAGAAGTTGCAAAAGAATTAAATGGAGTAATTGGTGTAGAAAGTGGTAATCAAAAAAGAACAATAATTGTTCATTGGGATTGGCCATTTAATGAAGAAGATACAAGTTCAACTGATAGACTTTCAGCAGAAAATGTAGCATCATTAAATTGCGGATTCGATATCCAAATTATTGGTAAACAAACAAAAACAAATTAAAATTTAAAATGTAGATACCTTTTTACAAACCAAACTATACAAAAGAAAAGTATAAAAATCTTGGCATAAGCCGTATTTAATAGAAATGCATAAAATTTGTATTAAATAAAATCCAAAATAAAACTTTATATATTAAAATGCAGGGGGATTATAAGAGCCCTCTGCTAAGAATAATAGTAATTATTTTTAGTAGAAGGCTCTTATATAAAATAAAAAGGAGATAGAAAATGAAAATAAGAAATATAATAAACAATTTACTAATTATTTTTATAATTATAATTTTACTAAATATAGTTTACTCAAAATTTATTTTAAAAGATGACATAATTAAAATATTTGGAAAATCTTTTTTAATAGTTATGACAGGTAGTATGGAACCAGAAATTGTTCCAGGAGAACTTGTGATTGTATCTGAAAAAGACGAATACAAAGTACGGGGATATAGTTACATATAAAGATAGTGAAGCTTATATTATAACTCATAGAATTATTAAAATAGACTCAAATAATTTCGTTGCCAAAGGTGATGCAAATAATTTAGAAGATGAATTACAATCTATTGCTAATATACAAGGGAAAGTGTTATATCATTCTAAACTGCTTGGATTTTTAGTGTTATATATATTAAAACCATTAGTAATAATTTATATAATTTTATTTGCAATTATAAATATATTTTTTTATAAAAAGGAGAAGTATGAGGATGAAGAAGCTAGAAATAAAGAAACTAAAACTGAAATCAAAGAAAATGCAAACTGCCAAAATATTACTTAGTATGATTGTAATTATATTTTTTATGCAGAATAATGTTATGGCTAAATATTATGAGATGCTAAATAAAGTTTTTGTAAGAAGTACTATTGCACAGCCAATTATAGTAGTACAAAATTTACAAGATACTGTAATTTCTGAAATGAATAAAAAATCTGGAAACAAAGAATATTATTTTAAAATAAAAAATTATAAACAAGAAAATAGTCAAAAACAAATTACAGAAGTAGATTTTGATTGCTATATTGAAATTAAAAATTCTAATATATATTTTCCAATAAAATATGAATTATATGATTGCAGTAATAATGAAATGATTTTAGAAACTGAGAATATTAGCAAAAAAATACATATAGAAAAAGATGTAGAATTTGAAAAAAATTATAAATTAGTAGTTTCTTGGGACAATAAAGAAATTGTGCAAGGAGAGTTAGATGAAATTGAAATAGAAGTCCATATTGTTCAAGCAAATACTTTAGAAAGGAATGTAAGATGAAAAAAAGAAATTTCTTAAATAAAGAACTAACAATAAAAATATTAATTTTAATTATTTTGATTTTACTAATTACTATAACAGGATTTAGAAGTGGAGAAAAATATTATTTGTTAAAAAATACACATTTTGGTGATTCAAAAGCTAATGTCGAAAGTGGAGTTGCAAAATGGAATTTCAATGTGAGAGTAAGAATAGGAAATGAGGTGAAAGTATTTGAAGATAGCTAAAAAAATATTTTTATGTATGATAATTTTATTAATTAATTTATCTGTGCAGGTTTATGCAAGTTATAATTATACATACAATTTTAAAGCATTTTTACTAAATAGAGATGTATCTCCAATTATATATAACATAAGAAGAAATATAGATGATGAAATATATACAAACAGTGATGTTGTTCTTTCTATAGATTTAAATAAACCAGTTGATAAAATCGATGGATTTGATATATCAGAAGATGGCATGAAATTAACAAAAACAATAAAAGAAAATGAAACTCAAACAATAGTTGTAGAAGATATATCTGGTAATAGATGTGAAATACCATATAGTGTTACTAATATAGATAAAATACCACCAGAAATATTAGGTGTTGAAAATGGTGGAGTATATAAATTGCCCAAAGCATTAGATTATAAAGATAATGTTGGAATAAAAAGTATATATGTAGATAGATATAACTCATATTTAGCATGTAAAATATATACTGACTATTACGATACAGATTTTTACAGAGGTTCGGACACAAATAATAGTACAATAACAGTAAATTTAACAGCTCATCCAAAAAATACGAGTTTCTATAAATATTATTTAAATGGAAATTTAAAAGCACAAACGAGTCAAACTAAATTTAAATTTACAGGATTAAATCCAGGAACAATATATCAAATAAAAGTAGAAGCATTAGATAAAAATAATAATGTGTTGAAAACTATTTCAAAAGAATCAAGAACAAAATATTATAAAGAGATAGATACACAAAAAGGAAATGGAACATTTAATGTTACACTATATGGCATAGATTCAAGAGCTAATAGAGCAACAGCAACAGCATTTGTTGATATAACTGGTGCAGGTGCAAAAAATTATAGTAATGTAACAATAAATCAGGATAGAAGTTTGAATTTTAATTTTTCAGCTTATGATGTATCACAAACTTTAGGATATAAATACTTTTATTTTCATATACATTTATGGAATGGTCAAACTCTTTTAGAAACAGTATGTTGTAATGTAATATTTGATACAACATATATAGAAAAAAGTAGTGAAATAGATCCATATAATTTAACAGAAATCCGGAACATATCAAATTATAGTAACAGATTTTGCTGGTAATTCTACAGAAAAGGATATAACAATAACAAACTAATTAATTATTAAATAATCTTGAGAAAAATAAGTATAAATGATATAATACCAAACATAGAAATATTTTAGGAGATTGTTATGTTATTTGATACACATAAAATGAAAGTTTATGCTTTTGTTGGACCATCAGGAACAGGAAAAAGTTATAGAGCTCAAATGGTTGCCAATGATAGAGGAATTAATTATATAATTGATGATGGACTTTTAATTAGTGGTAATGAAGTATTAGCAGGAATTTCTGCTAAAAAAGCTCCAACCAAAATTGAAACTGTAAGAAATGCATTATTTCAAAATGAAGAAAGAAAAAAAGAAATTCAAACAGTAATAAAAAAGAAAAAGCCAGAAAGTATATTAATTCTTGGAACATCTGATGAAATGGTTGCTAGAATTGCAAGCAACTTAGGTTTTCCTGAAATTTCTGAAACAATATATATAACAGATGTTGCTACTGAAGAGGAAATGGCAACTGCTAGAAATGTAAGAGTTACACAAGGAAAGCATGTTATACCAGTTCCAACATTTGCAATAAAAAAAGATTTTTCAGGATATCTTTTAGACCCACTTCAAATATTTAAATCAACAGGAAAAGGAAAAGCTCCATATATTTCTGAAAAATCAATAATAAGACCAACATTTAGTTATATGGGAAATTTTAAAATTTCAGATACAGTATTTAAACAAATAATTGACTATGTAGCAGAAAAAACAACAGGTGTTAATAAAGTTTATAGAACTATTATAAAAAAGCATGAAGGCTTTGATGACGGAATTTATATTTATATAGAGGTTATAATAGAATTTGGATACAACATAAAGGAAACAATGATGGCTCTTAAAAAGAAGATTGTAAAAGAAATTGAAAATTTAACAGCTATGAATGTTTTAAATATGGAAATTGTTATTAAAGGTGTAAATTATCAAAAAAAACAAGATACTAAATAATAAAATATATTTTTAGTAGGAGGAATAAAAATGGCATATATAGTAGCAATAGATGGACCAGCTGGAAGTGGAAAAGGAACAATAACAAAACTTGTTGGAAAGAAATTAAATTTAATAAATATAGATACAGGAGCTATGTATAGATGTGCAAGCTTGTATATGATAAGAAATAATATTTCTTTAGAAGAAACAGATAAAATTGCTGAAATGCTAAAAAACATAGAAATTGAGCAGAAGAAAGTAGGAGAAACAGATAGATTTTATCTTAATGGAGAAGATGTATCTGGAAAAATAAGAGAGAAAGAAGTAAATGATATTGTTTCACAAGTTTCTCATATTCCTATTGTAAGAACTCGTATGGTAGAACTTCAAAGAGAAATGGGAAAAAATGCAGATATAATAATGGAAGGTAGAGATATTGGTACAAATGTATTTCCAAATGCAGATGTAAAAATATATTTAGATGCTAGTGCAGAAGAAAGAGCTAATCGTAGATTAAAACAAAATGAAGAAAAAGGAATTCAAATGAGCTATGAAGAAATTTTAGAAAATATAAAATTCAGAGATAATAATGATAAAACAAGTCCAGTTGCTCCATTAAAACAAGCAGAAGATGCAATATATGTTGATACAACTTCTATGAATATTGAAGATGTTGTAGAAAAAATATCACAAATAATCTATGAAAAAAGAAACTAATACTATATGTTTTAAGTTAGGGGATAGTAAAATGAAAGAATTTTTAAAAAAAGTAGGTAGAGTAATAGTAAGAGCATGTATATATTCATATTGCAAAATTGTGTATAGAGTTCAAATTATAGGAAAAGAAAATGTTCCTAAAGAAGGACCAGTAGTATTTTGTGGAAATCATAAAACTTACTTAGATCCGCCTTTAATAGTTGTAACAGCAGGAAGACACATGAGATTTATGGCAAAAGAAGAACTTAGAAAAAATCCACTATTTGCTCTTTTAGGAGTAATTTTTGAAGGTATATATGTAAAAAGAGATTCAAAAGATATAGCTCCACTAAAAACAGCGTTAAAAACTCTTAAGAGCGGTGGCTGTATAGGAATATTTCCAGAAGGAACAAGAAATGGATTTGATAAAAATGATGGAGCAATAAAAAACGGTGCTGCTTATATGGCTTTAAAAACAGGAGCTCAAATTGTTCCAATTGGAATTGTAGGACCTGCTAAACCATTCACTAAAAATGCAATTATATATGGGAAACCATTAGATTTGTCTAAATTCCAAAATAAAAAAGTTGATAAAGAAGATGAAGAAGAAGTAAGTAAATTACTTAAAAATGAAATTTTACTTTTATCAAGTTCAGAAATTTAAAATATGTAAAAGTTAAAAAGAGTTAATTTAAATATATTAAATTAACTCTTTTTGTTTAATTAGAAATGTCTTTTAAATAATTGATTTTTATTTTTAATGACAAAAATTTGAAATATAAAACAAAAAGTGATATAATTAAAGGGTAGGAAATATGTAGAAGTCCAAGTTGGACAAAAATCGAATTGAAAAGGAGAATATGTATGTACATCTTTGCTTTCTGCATCCTCACTGTTCTGCTGACCCTGTGGTTCATCGTTGATGACTGCAAACGCAATCCCAAGAAGAACCGGAGCGACTGGATGGAGGTCATCGTGGCTTCCCTGATTGCCTCTGCGACTCTCAGCCTTATGTTCTGCGCGGTAACGTGGCTCTTCACAACCTTTACCAAGCCGTTCATCGGCATCTTCATCCTGGTGCTTGTCGCCCTTGCGGTGCGTCGTGTCATCCAGCTGAAGAAGGAAAAGAAGAACAAGTAATTCCCCAAAAAAACAAACAGCCCTGCGAGATTTCGCGGGGCCGTTTGTTTTTATATTTTTTTATTTTTTTAATCTAATTAAAATTGCTATTGATAAAAGAATAATTAAAACTCCAATTGCAATTAAAATAATACATAAAATATTATTTAATTCAAGATTTGCTTGAGAATAGCTATTCATTCCAGAAACACCTGTAATAGAAGATGAAGAGGTTGGAGATAAAGAAGATAGTGAACTTTTTGAACTAGAATCTTCTTGTACAACATTAGTAGATTCATCAGAAGCATTATCATCAGATGTAGCATATACAAAACTAAAATTAAATGCAAATAATAAAACTAATAGTATTAATGAAATTTTTAATATTTTAGACATATATACCTCCATAAAATTTACATTACAAATATAATATACAAAAATAAAAAAAAAGTCTATAGAAAATAAAAAAATTAATCAAAATCTTGTAAAAATGATACTAATGTGATAACATAAATAAAGTATTTTTATTGGGGTATCGCCAAGCGGTAAGGCATCGGACTCTGACTCCGACATTTCGTAAGTTCGAATCTTACTACCCCAGCCATCAATTAAATAAAAAATTATAAGGAGACTGTCTTATGTTAGAATTAATTGGACGGTTAAAAACAAAAGAATGGGAAGTACAAAATTCGACATTAGCCAAGATTTCTAAAATGCCAGTAACGTATGATGCTTGCCGGAAATATGCTTGCGAAGATATTTCAAGAAGCCTCACAAGATTTCCTGAGAATTCTCCATTTATTATTGAAATACCAGAAGGTACAAAATTTCATTTAATGGGGAGAGTAGATACAGGTCTTTCAGGAGAAAGTCCAACAGCATATTATGGGAATTTTGAAAGAAGGGAATATATTTCATTTTCCTTAATAACCAACAAAAATGTATCACATTATAAAGGAGAAACGTTTTTCTTGTATGATATTTTACCAGAAGATATTGTACATATTTTTCCTATGGATAGTGATACAAATATGTTTGCCAAAAAAGAGGATGATTTAACATGGTTTCCAAGTATATGGCTTGATACAGAAAATTTAGATAATCTAACATATCAACTTGGTGTTTACAATCAAATTACCTGCCGAACTAAACGAAATGGGAATATATTAAAACCATTTGGAATAGCTTCCTTTTATGAATTAGATACAAATATTATGAAACTTGCTAAAATATTTGGAATCAAATGTGTGGTCATATATCCAGATGATGGTGCACTTGATTACAGAGATGATGTGATTTTTAAAGATTCTCATTTAAAATATGTTACAGCAAAAATGGATGAACTTTATGGGATTCCAGTACAAAGAATTTTGAATTTGTATTAAATAACAAAACCTCGCTTGCTACTCTTGCAAGCGAGGTTTTTTCTTAATATTAAATTGTAGTTACAACTTCAATATCAGGAATTGTAGCAACAATTTTTTCAGCCGTTTTAGCATCATCAAGATGCATCAAATAAACTTTGGTTCCAGATTTTGTAAGTTCAATCAACTTGTGGATAGAGTCTTCAAGTTTTAAGTGTACAATTCCATTGTGCACAGAAGTATCTACATAAAGTTCGCCACAATAACCCAAAAACTTTTCAAAAGGATCTAAAGTGAGAGTATCTCCAGTGTAAATTACATTGCATCCCTGTACATTGAGCCGATATCCAAAACATTTGCCTTTCAATTGAGGAGAGTGTTCAGTTAAAATTGCATCTCTTAACCAACCACGTACCTTATTAGTACTTGCAAGTAAAAGCTTGTACCAAGAACTTTCATTTCCTTCAATTTTCAGTAATGTTTCAATGTCACTGGCTACAGAAGAACAAGGAGCAATAACTGTAATTTTCTTTTTGGCAGTGAAATAGGCATGTTGAATAAATAAGCCTAAACCACCAACATGATCTCCGTGAGTGTGGGTTATAAGCACATAAACTTGATTGTACTTATTCAAATCGAAACTTTTTAATTTATGATAGGTTGAAACAGGACAGTCGATTATGACCATGTCGTTTTCGCGAGTGAGGAAAAAAGCGGAAGTGTGGTTTTCTCCAAAACCAGAATCTCGTCCAAAGAAGTTTAATACCATGATGTTTATTCTCCTTTCATATTTAAAACACTTTAATTCCTACAAGCTTTCCATAATAAAATAACACAAGGATTATAGCACAGATTATTTATTTACACAATATAAATTCATTGGAATAATTTTGAAAATAGAGCATATATATTTTTAGAGGTGATTTTTGTGATTTATATAGAAATGGAAGATAATAAAAAGATTGATGTAAAAAAGAGTTTTTTTAAGAATATATTTTTTAAAATATCAAATAAATTAAATTCAAAATCAAGTAAAATAATAGAGGAAAAAATAGAGGACAAGACTCTTTTAAAACTTCCCAATATTGAAAATAAGACATTAAACAAACTTTCAAAATATATAAAGAAAAATTGTATTTGTAAAGTTTGTGTATCTAATAATTTGCTTGAAAATCCAGTATTTATGGAATATATAAAAAATCAAAAAGTAAAATTATTTGATGGAAAATGGTTATTTAAAATGTTAGCAATAAACGCAATAGATTATGTAATAGAAAATAAAAAAGAAAAAATGAAAATCAAGAAATATCAATTTTATCAAATAAAATTGACGATGTAGTTGTTTATACAATACGAAATTTAGCTCAGAAAGTAAAAGTTATAAATATTTTAACAAAAGATTCATACAAGTTTAAAAAGTTAGAAAAAGAATTATATGATAAAAATGGAATAATAATTAATATGAATAATAATTATAAAAAAAGTTTAATAAAAAGTGATATAATTTTAAATTTTGATTTTTCAGAAGAAGAACTTAATAAATATACTATTCCAAAGAAAACTTGTATAATTAATTTTGATAAGTATGCAAATATTAACACAAAATCATTTGATGGAATTAATGCAAGATTTTATGAAATATCAATGCCAAAAAGATATTTGAAATATTTACTTTATTTTAAAAGATTTAATACATCAAATTTATATGAAAGTTTTATTTATAAAAATACAAATCCAGTTAATATTATAAAAGAAATTGAAAGCGATGAAGTAAATATTCCATTTTTATAGGAAAAAATGGAAAAATTAGAAAAAATGAATATCTAAAAATGTCAAAAAAGTTGGCAAATTAGCTTGACAAATTTCGAATTAACACGTATTATATGTAGGTATATAATAACAAACAATTTAGGAGGTCTTGAATATGGGAGAAAAAGAATTCTTACTAACACAAGAAGGTTATGATAATTTAGAAAAAGAACTAGAAAGACTTAAAACAGAAGTTAGATATGAAATTGCAGATAGAATAAAAGTTGCTTTAGGATTTGGAGATTTATCAGAAAATTCAGAATACGATGAAGCAAAAAATGCACAAGCTGCTAATGAAGCAAAAATAGCAGAACTAGAAGAAAAGTTAAAATATGCTAGAATAATAGATGAATCAGAAATAGATACAGAAGTTGTTCAAGTAGGAAATATTGTTAAAGTTCACGATATGGAATTTGATGAAGAAGTAGAATATACAATAGTTGGTTCTACAGAAGTTGATTTAGCTAATAATAAAATTTCTAATGAATCACCAATAGGAAGTGCTTTATTAGGAAAAAGAAAAAATAATATAGTTGAAGTTCAAGCTCCTGCAGGAATTATAAAATTAAAAATATTAGCAATAACAAAATAAAAATTGGGGGATATATGTAGGAGCATATATCTCTTTTTTATATATTTAAAATATAGGAGGGAAAATATGAGAATTAGAGTTGCAGGTTTAATAGAAATGGAAAATGGATATGCACTTATGCATAGACTTAATGTAAAGAAAAAAGAAAATACTTCACTAGCCATATGGAGAATATTATGTATTTCCTGGTGGTGGAGTTGAAGATGATGATAAAACATATGAAGATGGTGTTAAAAGAGAAATTTTAGAAGAATTTGGAATAGAAGTTGAAGTAAAAGATAAATTATATTCAAGAAAAATTAATGATGAATATGAAGAACATTTATATTATTGTGTTTATAAAAGTGGAAAACTTGGAACTGGAACAGGACCAGAATTTTCAGGTGATCCTAAATATATAGATAGAGGACAGTATATTCCAACAATAGTGCCAAAAGAAGAAATAAGAAATATAAGATTATTACCAGAAGAATTTAAAGAAAAAATGTTGAAAGATTTTAATTTATAATTTACATGCAACATAAAAATGGTATATTAGTTTTATGTAACAAAATACAAACTTTTATGTTAGAAAGTTAAAAAAAATATATAAAAAAATAGTGTAAAAAAAATCTTTTTATGATAGAATGATTCAAGTATAAAATTTTGAAGCAAGTAAAGGAGTTTATTATGGTAGCCTATAAAAGAGTGTTATTAAAATTAAGTGGCGAAGCATTAGCAGGAGATGAAAAACATGGAATTAATCCTGATGTAATTGGAGCAATTTGTGACAAAGTTAAAGAAGTTATAGACATGGGAGTTCAAGTTTCTATAGTTGTTGGTGGAGGAAACTTCTGGAGAGGTGCTAGAAACGGACAAAAAATGGATAGAGCTACAGCAGATTACATGGGAATGCTTGCAACAGCAATGAATGGATTAGCACTTCAAGATGCATTAGAAGCAAGAGGAATATACACAAGATTACAAACTGCAATAGAAATGAGAGAAATTGCAGAACCTTATATAAAAAGAAAAGCAACAAAACATTTAGAAAGAGGAAGAGTTGTTATATTTGCTTGTGGAACTGGTCATCCATTTTTCTCAACAGATACAGCAGCAGCTTTAAGAGCAGCAGAAATGAATACAGAAGTTATATTACTTGCAAAAACAATTGATGGAGTATATTCAGCAGATCCAAAATTAGATCCATCAGCAGTAAAATATGATGAAATATCTTATAAAGATGTTTTAGCACAAGATTTAAAAGTTATGGATTCTACAGCTACTGCGTTATGCAAAGATAATAATATACCTTTATTAGTTTTCGCTATAAGTGATCCAGAAAATATAGTTAGAGCTATAAAAGGTGAAAAAGTAGGAACAATAGTTAAATAGAAAGGAATTTTAAAATTATGGAATTAAATGAAGTTGAACAAAGAATGCAAAAAACAATAAGTGTTTTTGAAGAAAATTTATCAGAAATTAGAGCAGGAAGAGCAAATCCTGCAATATTAAACAAAGTAAGTGTTGAATACTATGGAGTTCCAACACCAATAAATCAAGTTGCTGGAATTTCAGTTCCAGAAGCTAGAACAATAGTTATTCAACCATGGGATGCAAGTGTATTAAAAGCTATAGAAAAAGCAATACTTGCTTCAGATATTGGATTAAATCCAAATAATGATGGAAAAGTTATAAGATTAAACTTCCCAGAATTAACAGAAGAAAGAAGAAAAGAATTAGTAAAAGATATCAAAAAAATAGCTGAAGAAGCTAGAGTAAGTGTTCGTTCTATAAGAAGAGATGGAATGGATACTGTAAAAGATGAACTTAAAAAATCAGAAATAACAGAAGATGAAAAAGCAAATTTAGAAGATAAAATTCAAAAATTAACAGATAAATATGTTGCAGAAATTGATAGCATATTAGAGAAAAAAGAAAAAGAAATAATGAGTATTTAGTTGGAGAACAAAAATGGAAGAAAATCAAAATATGCCAAAGCATATTGCAATTATAATGGATGGCAATAGAAGATGGGCCAAAACAAAGAATGCTACCTGTTAAATTGGTCATAAACAAGGTGCAGAAACTTTAAAAAAAGTTGTTAGGCATGCAAATAAAATAGGACTAGAAGTATATTACAGTATATGCTTTTTCTACTGAAAATTGGAAAAGAAGTGAAGAAGAAGTAAATGCTTTAATGAGTTTGCTTGAAAACTATTTAGATGATTTTGCAAAAGAAGCAGATACTGAAAATATTGTAATTAGAGTACTTGGAGATTTAACTGCTTTATCACATCTCTTACAAGAAAGCATAAAAAGAACTATAGAAAGAACAAAAAATAATACAGGAACTATTTTTAATATTGCTTTAAATTATGGTGGAAGAAATGAAATAGTAAATGCAGTACGTGAGATTTCAAAAGAAGTTGTAGAAGGAAAATTAAAATTAGAAGATATTAATGAAAATGTAGTTTCAGAACATTTATATACAAAAAATGATCCAGATCCAGATCTTTTAATAAGAACTAGTGGAGAATTAAGATTAAGTGGATTTTTACCATGGCAAACAGTATATTCTGAATTTATATTTTTAGAAAAATTGTGGCCAGATTTTACACCAGAAGATTTAGATAATGCTATAGAAGTATTTACAAAAAGAAATAGAAAATTTGGTGCAAAATAATAAATTAAATTAAAAAGGATAAAAGATTATGGATATAAAAAGAGTTTTAACTGCTGTTATTGGATTTCCATTAGTAACGATTTTATTAATATTTGGTAATAAATATATTATTGATGTATTGTAGCAATTATTGCAATTATTGCAATGCATGAATATACAAAATGTGCAGCAAATAAAGATATAAAAATTGTATCTTGGGTAGGCTATTTATGTTTAGCAGGAATTTCATTTGCTCACATAATACCTAAGGAAATTTTAGCATATATACCAATTGTAGGGTTGCCAATATTATTATTAGTTTTATTTTTACATGTAATAATATCTAATATGAAAATTACATTAAAAGATATTACTTTTACTTTAATAGGCATATTATACATATTTACTTTTTTAGTATTTCTTCCTTTAGTATTTGGAATGGAAGGAAAATTTCTGGAAAATTTTTAATTTGGTATATATTATTTTCTGCATGGGGAACAGATGTATTTGCATATGTAATTGGTAAAAAAATTGGAAAAACAAAATTTAGTAAAGTAAGTCCAAATAAATCTATTGAAGGATGTATAGCAGGTGCGTTAGGAGCAATAATAGGCTCAATATTATATACTGTAGCACTAAATAAATTTGGTGGATTTGAGATTTCTTATTTGACTATTGGAATTATATCTCTTATATTAAGTTTATAGGTCAAATTGGAGATTTTTCAGCATCAGTTATAAAAAGATATTTTGAAGTAAAAGATTTTAGTAATTTATTTCCTGGACATGGTGGAATGATTGATAGAATAGATAGTGTAATGTTTATTGCACCTTTTGCATACATATTATTCTTAATGTTTTTATAGGAGGAACATAAATTTTGGAGTATTTTAATAAACCTATTTAAAATAGTATTTTTGTTAGGATTTTTAATATTTATTCATGAAGGTGGACATTTTTTAGCAGCAAGACTTTCAAAAGTTAAAGTAGAAGAATTTTCTATTGGTTTTGGACCTAAAATATTTAAAAAGAAAGGAAAAGAAACAGAATATTCACTTTCACTTTTTCCTTTTGGTGGATATGTAAAAATGACTGGAGAAACTGAAAGATCTGATGATTCACGATCTTTTAATAATGCCAAAATATTAAATAGAATTTTTATAGTAGTAGCAGGTGCAATTGTAAATATTATTTTTGGAACTATTGTATATTTTATTTTATCAATGTCATCTGGATATAATATTTCTACAACAGTTGCAAAAATTATTACCTGAAGCGGTACAAAATATATCTCAAGTTCAAGTTGGAGATAAAATTACCAAAATTAATAATAAATCAATAAGATTAAAATCAGATATTACAAAAGCATTAAAAGATTATAAAGATGGTGAAAATATAGAAATTACAGTTATACGAAATGGCGAAGAATTATTAATTCAAGGAAAACCAACTGAATATCAAGAAAATTATTATATATTAGGTATAGAAGTTGCTTTAAATCAAGCAATTTTGCAAGATAAATTATATTATTCTTTTTGGGAAACAGTAGATTTTGTTTCATCAATTAGGTGATAGTTTAGAATTATTATTTACTGGAAATATAGGAATAGAACAAATGACAGGACCAGTAGGAATTTCAGAAATAGTAGTAAAATCTAGATGGAGTATATGATTTTGTATATTTATTATGTTTAGTATCACTTTCACTTGGAGTTACAAATCTTTTACCAATTCCAGCTTTAGATGGTGGAAGATTAGTTTTACTTATTATTGAAGGAATTCGTGGAAAAGCACTAAAAGAAGAAATAGAATTAGGAATACAATCAGTAGGATTTACATTATTAATTTTATTTGCTCTATATGTGACATATAATGATATATTAAGAATTTTTTAGTATAAAGTTCTAGGAGGAAAATAAAAATGAGATGTAGAATTTGTGGAGCAAAATTAGAAAAAGAAAATGCAGATATATGCTTAAATTGTTATAACGATCTTATCAAGAAGATGAAGAATTAAAAAAAGATACTAATGAAAGATTAATTGTAAAAAGTAAATATAAAATATCTTATACAATTTTAAAATATGCAGAAGTTGTGTTTATATTTGTGCTTGCAACATTAGGTTGTATAGCGTATGGAAACATAATAGAATCTATATGGTGTATAATATTATTTATTTTAGTAATGATGTTATTGCTTGCAATTAATAAAAGAATTGCCAAAAATACTAAAGCAGTTTTTTATAATAAAAAAGTTGTTTATACTTCAAAAAACATACTTTTTCATACAGAAAAAGTTGTTAAATACACAGATTTAACAGATATAACATTTTTCCAAAACTGGAGACAAAAGAAAATGGGATTTGGAGATATATGTGTTTATGCTAAAGGAACACTTCCTGGAGCAACACTTCTTAATGGTTTCCAAATTAAAGATGTAGAAAATGTAGAGCTTATTATGCAAGAAATTCAAAAAACTGTAGAAAGTGATTAAAGAGGCAAATATGCAAAAATATATAAAAGATGTATTTAATGACTATAATGAAAATAATAATTTAATAAATGCAGTAATTGAGAATATTAATTTATATAAAAAAACAAATAAATTACAAATAAAAGTAGCGTCAAGTAATGAAATAAATTTACAAGAAATGGAAAACTTTGAAGATTATTTAGTAAAAACTTTCAAAGTTAATAAAGCTTCTATAGATATTAATTATGGTGATTTAGAAATAAAGCCTAAGTCTTGAATCATGATTGGGGAAATATTATTAAATATATTGGAAAAAAAGAACCAATGAGTAAAGCTATTTTAACTAATAGTAAAGTAGAAATAGAAGACTAAAAAGTAAATGTAAATTTAGCTATGAAAGGATCTGCTTTTTTAGTATCTCAAAAATTTGATAAAGGATTAGAACATTTATTAGGAAATTTATATAATAAGCAATATTCTGTTGAATTCTGCGAAAAAGTTTCTGAAGATTTTGAAAAAGAATTAGAAGAAAGAAGAAAACAAGAAGAAAAAGAAGCTTTAATGGAACTTGAAAGACAAGCAAAAATTGAAATAGAGCAAGCAAAAGAAAGAAAGAAGATTGAAGCAGAACAAGAAAAACAAAGAAAACTTGAAGAAGAAGAAAAATTGAAAGAAGATTTAAGAAAAGAAAATCCAGAACTTGCTGCAAAAATAGAAGCACATCAAAATAAAGCTCCTGAAGTTAAAGATGAAGAATCACCTTTAATTTTAGGAAGAAGTTTGAGCATAAGAACAGAACTTGTAAAAATAGAAAATATTCCAATGACTGAAGATACAGATATGAAGTATGTGTTGATGGAGAAGTTTTACCAGGTTCTTTAGATTCAAGAGATATAAAAGATGAGAAAACAATATTAATGTTTAATTTATTTGATGGAACAAGTACAATTGGATGTAAAGCATTTTTACCAAAAGATAAAGCAAAAGATGTTAAAGGCAGAATTTCAAAAGCAAAAGGTTTAAGAATTGAAGGACCTGCAAGATATAGTACATATTCAAAAGAAGTAGAAATAATGGCAAATACTATAATAGAATCAACTGGATTTAAAAAAGAAAAAAGAGTTGATGATGCAGAAGAAAAAAGAGTTGAGCTTCACATGCATACTCAAATGAGTCAAATGGATGCAATTACACCATGTGCAGATTTAATAAAAAGAGCAATTAGTTGGGGATGGAAATCAATTGCAATTACAGATCATGGTGTTGTTCAAAGTTTTCCAGATGCACATAAACTTTTAGAAAAAACAGGAGATGATATAAAAGTTATATATGGTGTTGAAGCATATTTTTGCCCAGACAAAGATCCTTGTGTATCAAATTCAAAAGGACAAGATATAGATACAGAATACTGTGTATTTGATTTAGAAACAACAGGTATTTCACATATTACAGAAAAAATTACTGAAATTGGTATTATAAAAATAAAAAATGGTGAAGTAATAGATACATTTGAAACATTTGTAAATCCAGAAAAGCCAATACCAGAAGAAGTTGTAAATGTTACACATATTACAGATGATATGGTAAAGGATGCTGAAACAATTGATAAAATAATGCCTAAAGTATTAGAATTTATGGGAGATTCTGTTTTAGTTGCACATAATGCAGATTTCGATATTGGTTATATGAAATACAATTGTGAACAATTAGGATTACCATTTAACAATACTCATATAGACACTCTTCGTTTAGCAAAAGCAATATTTCCAGAATTTTCAAGATATAAATTAGGATTTATAGCAGATAAATTAGGAATAAAAGTAGATGTTGCTCACCGTGCATTAGATGATGTTAAAACATTAGTTGCAGTATTTAAAGAAATGATAGAAAGAGCAAAAGATAGAAATGCTAAAACAATAGATGATTTTGATAATGTATTTGAAACAGATTTCAGAAACTTCCAAGTTATCATATGATAATTTTAGCTCAAAACTATGTTGGATTAAAAAATCTTTATAAATTAGTTTCATATTCTCATTTAGATTATTTTTATAAAAAACCTAGAATATTAAAATCTATGCTTAATCAATATAGAGAAGGTCTTATTATAGGAAGTGCATGTGAAGCAGGAGAATTATATAGAGCAATAGTTGCAGGTAAACCAGAAGAAGATATTGAAGAAATTGCTAAATATTATGATTATTTAGAAATTCAACCTTTAGCTAATAATGAATACATGATTAGAGAAGGACAAGTTGAAGGTTGGGATACATTAAAAGAATTTAATAAAAAAATTGTAGCTCTTAGGAGAAAAATTAAATAAACCAGTAGTAGCAACTTGTGATGTTCATTTTATGGATCCACAAGATGAAATTTATAGAAGAATTTTGCAAGCTGGTCAAAAATATGATGATGCAGATAATCAAGCACCATTATATTTAAGAACAACAAATGAAATGCTTAAGGAATTTGAATATTTAGGAGAAGAAAAAGCATATGAAGTTGTAGTAACAAATACAAATAAAGTAGCAGATATGTGTGAGAAAATAAAACCAATTTCTCCTGAAAAATGTCCACCACATATTCCAGGTTGTGAAGAAGATATTAAAAATATAGCTTATCAAAAAGCTCATGAATTATATGGAGATCCATTACCAGAAATTGTTCAAACAAGATTAGATAAAGAATTAAATTCAATAATAAGCAATGGATATTCCGTTATGTATATTATTGCTCAAAAATTAGTTTGGAAATCAAATGAAGATGGATATATAGTAGGTTCTAGAGGTTCTGTTGGTTCATCACTTGTAGCATTTATGACAGGTATAACAGAAGTTAATTCTCTTCAGCCACATTATAGATGTCCAAAATGTAAATATTCAGATTTTACAGATTATGGAATAGGAAATGGATTTGATCTTCCAGATAAAATTTGTCCAAAATGTGGAGAGCTTTAGCAAAAGATGGAATGGATATACCATTCGAAACTTTCTTAGGATTTAATCGGAGATAAAGAACCCGATATAGACTTAAACTTCTCTGGTGAATATCAAGCAAAAGCTCATAAATATACAGAAGTTATATTTGGAAAAGGAACTACATTTAAAGCGGGAACAGTTGGTACTGTTGCAGATAAAACAGCATTTGGATATGCAAAAAACTATTTTGAAGAAAGAAATATTATAAAACCAAATGCAGAAGTTGCAAGAGTATCAACAGGATGTGTTGGAATAAAAAGAACAACAGGTCAACATCCAGGAGGAATTATAGTTGTTCCAAAGGGAAGAGAAATATTTGAATTTACACCAGTACAACATCCAGCAGATGATTCTGGATCAGATATTGTTACAACTCACTTTGATTATCACTCTATAGATGGAAACCTTTTAAAACTTGATATTCTGGGCCATGACGATCCGACAGTAATTCGTATGCTACAAGATTTAACAGGAATGGCACCAACAGATATACCATTAGATGATAAAGAAACAATGTCAATATTTAATTCAACAACAGCATTAGGAGTTACTCCAGAACAAATAAATTCAGAAGTTGGAACATTTGGAATACCAGAATATGGTACAAAATTTGCTCGAGGGATGCTTGTGGATACACATCCAACAACTTTTGATGAACTTATACGTTTATCTGGATTATCACATGGTACAGATGTATGGCTTGGAAATGCTCAAAGTTTAATTGAAGAAGGAATAGTAACATTAAAAGAGGCAATATGTTGTAGAGATGATATAATGGTATATCTTATGAAAAAAGGATTGCCACCAGATAAAGCATTTAAAATAATGGAAACAGTTCGTAAAGGAAAAGCTTTAAAAGATCCAGAAAAATGGGAAGGATTTAAACAAATAATGAAGGAATATGATATTCCAGATTGGTATGTAAAATCTTGTGAAAAAATCAAGTACATGTTCCCTAAAGCCCATGCAGCAGCTTATGTAACAAATGCATTTAGAATTGCTTGGTTTAAAGTTCATATTCCACTTGCATATTATGCTGCATATTTTACAATAAGAGCAAAAGCTTTTGATGCGGAATTTATGATAAATGGAAAAGCAAGAGTAGAAGCTAAAATGAAAGAAATTACATGTCTTGGAAATGCTGCTACTCCAAAAGACAAGGAAATGTATGATGATTTAGAATTAGTACATGAAATGTATGAAAGAGGATTTGAATTTTTACCAGTAGATTTATATAAATCACATTCAACTAAATTCCAAATAGAAGATGGAAAATTACGTCCACCATTAAATTCTATAGCGGGTCTTGGAACTGTTGCAGCTGAAAGTATTTATCAAGCAAGACTTGAAGAACCATTTGAGTGTATTGAAGATATGCAAGCTCGTTCAAAAATAGGAAAATCTATAACAGAACTTTTAGAAAAATTTGGATGTTTAAAAGGAATGACAAAATCAAATCAAATGAGTTTATTTGTATAAATAGGAGAAAAATATGGTTGGTACATACTTAATATATATTATATTATTCCATCTACTAATTTTTATAATAAATGGAATAAATAGTTTTGACCAAGAAACCAAAAGTAATGCTTTAGGTCTATTTGCAGTAGTGTACAATACTTTTTTAGGATATTTAGATATATATGTTTTTAAATTAGTAAAATCATATTTTTCAAATGCACCTTTAGAAGTTATAATGCATAGTGCAGAACCATTTATGGCATCATCTTTTAATGAACTTTTTGGTTGGGCAATTATTTTTATATATTTTTATTGTTGTACTATACCACTAAACATGTTTATGTGTGAAAAAAGTAAATTCAAAAGAAAACTATTTACAAAGATGACAACTATATCAGCAATAACAGGTATGATATTATATTTGATTATAAATTAAGCTAGAAAGGATAAAATATAAATGGAATATATATTGGAGATAATAATTGTAAATATAAAATATATACTACTATATTTATTTGTGATAAATATTATTGGATTTTTAGCTATGGGAATTGATAAATTCAAAGCTCAAAAAGGATGGTGGAGAATTCCAGAAGCAACATTAATGACATTATGCCTTTTAGGTGGTGGAATAGGAACAATTACCGGAATGTATACATTTAGACATAAAACTAAAAAAATGAAATTTACAATTGGAATGCCAACAATATTAATTGCAGAAATTGTTGGAATAGTATATGTTGTAATTAAATACATATTATTATAAAATTTAAAGGACTTGCAAAAAAGCAAGTTCTTTTTATATAAATAAAAAAACAGCCGTACTCCCATTTGGAAGTACGGCTTAAAATCATTTTTATTCGGAAGTCATATAACAGTTTATATTTCTATGAATTCGACCCATGCAGAATTTAAGATATTTAATCATTCTGTCCAGTTCTTCGTCTGTTACAGGGTGTGCAAAATTCATTGCATAAGTTGCCCATGCCAATCCCGACTTTAGACTAATTCGCAAATCAATGTCTTCAGGATGTGCTTGGTAGTCATTATAGGGAGAATAGTGAAGATAAATAATTTCGTCGTCAGGTTCACTGCGCTTTTCAGGAGCATAGTAATGACTTAAAACAAGATACCCAAGTCTATTTCTTCCCTTATATTTAACATCAAAGGATAAAGTATAAGTTACGCCAGTGGAAGAATTGTTCATACTTACACATGTGCTGTTTAGAGTTGAAGAAAGAGTAAGACTTACAGATTCAAATTCGTCATAAAAAGACTCTATACCAACTTTAACCTTAGAAAAATATTTTTCAGGAGAAAGCATGGTCAGTTTGGAATCTGCAAATGGGTTTACTTTTTTATCAAATTCGCTAACAAGTTTATGCATGTATGAAAATTTATCAGAAAACATGGTATCTCTGTAAGGAAATTCAAAGTTTTTTTGAATCTTTGGATGTGAAAGAAGTTTTCGGTAGACTTCACACGTCATTTTATATACTTGATTTTTATCGTACTTGTTTTCAAGCATTGAGGCAAGAGTTAACATTCCTCGAACAGAATGTACTTCGCCCCACCAAAAGTTAGAGCCACCAGGATGTTCTTCACCAAGTTCAGCCATAGCTTTGTTTAAGATCCTTTCAGGAACTTCTCTGTTACGATTAACAATATAATACGAACCAGAGTGGAAAAACATTATTCCGTTTATTTCAAAACAAGGAACGGAAACATTGTATCTGGAGCCAATGTGGTTTGGAAGCCGAGTTGCCCCATAAACTTCCATTGCGGTGCTAAACTCTTTTATAGAAATCCCCATTTTCGTTACCTCCATATATATGATTTTGAGAATGTGCGTTGTAATGTGCATTATAACACGGAAATACTGAAACAGCAAGCTTTTTCTATATAACATGAAATTTACTATTTTTGTGTAAAAATAAATTGATATAATATGGCTTTTGAGTTAAATAAAAATTTTAATATTTTCTTGTTTAAAAATATGCTATATGATATAATCACTTTGACTTTATGAAAGTGACTTTTAAAAGAAAAAAGGATGTAGAAGGGAAAAAATATTATGTTAGAAAAAGTAGTATTTATGCTGCTTGCATTTTCCTTATTTATAATAATATTTTCTAAAATTATTAGGAAAAATGATGCTAATTACATAATTGCCTTAGTATTAGAAGCAATTGGAATAACAGTAAGTTTTATAGAAATAAAACTTAAAATTGGAGAAAATGTTTTTTGGGGAACCTTAAGATATTTATTTTCAATAATATTACCACTTGCAATAATTATGATTGAAATTAGAGGAATAAATTTTTCAGAATTATTAAGTATAGCTTTGCAAAATTCTGTATATTTATTGGAGATAAAAGAGCGGCAAAAGCTGTACTAATTAAACTAGTTACTAAATATCCAGAAAGTTATTTAGGACATAAAATGCTAGCTGAATGTTATGAACAAGAAGGTGGAATGAGAAAAGCTATAGACGAATATGTAACAGCAATAGATATAAAGAAAAATGATTATAAATCTTATTTTAAAATAGCAGAACTTTTAAAAGAATTAGGAAAAAAAGCAGAAGCAATTCAAATGCTAGAAATGCTTTTAAAAACAAAACCAGATTGCTATGAAGCATCACTTCTTTTAGGAGAATTACTTTGCGAAGAAGAAAGATTTAAAGAAGCTGCAAATGTATATCAAGATGCATTAAAATATAAACCAAATGATTTTGAATTATACTATTGTTTAGGAATTGTTTATACAAGATTAAGTGATTTTCAAATGGCTAAAGAAATGTATGAAAGAGCAGCTGTAATAAATCATATAATGTAATGTATAATGCAAATTATAACTTAGGATTAATTGCATTTATTCAAGGCGATTATGATACAGCTGAAAAATATTTTGAAAAAAGTATATATGGAAATTTAGAAGCAAAATCTTATTATCAACTTGCAAAAATATATATTTATAAAGGTGAAAAAGATAAAGCAATTAACTTTTTAAATAAAGCAATAGAATTAGATTCAAAACTTTTAAAAGTTGCAGAAAAAGAAAAATCATTTGAAAAAATTAGAGAATTTATTACTGTTTCTGTAAATATGAACGAAAAAGAAGAAGAAGATGATGGAAAAGCATTTATAGATGAGGATGAAGTACTAGGAACAAATAAGAAAAGTACAATTCTAGAAGAGCAAGAAGAAATGGCAAGAACATATTTAGAAGAATCAATTAAATTAATTGAACAAATGAGTGAAAATACAACTAAACAAAAATTAGATGAAAGAATAGATTATTTATTTAATAAACAAAAATTGAAAAAAGAAAAAGAGTTAGAAGAATTAGAACTTATAAAAAAAGATAAGAAAAAAGAAAAAGAAGATCGTCAAAAAGAATTAGGAAATTCTTAATTTCTGAATATTAATAAAATAAAAACATATTATTAATAATATGGCAAATACAAAAGCAAATTAATACTTTTCATTATGAAAAATAATGAATTAAGTGATGAAAGGGATAAGAGTGATTAATATGGAAAAATCAATAGCTGTAGTTGGTGGAGATTTACGTATAGTAAAACTTATCGAAATGCTAAATAATGATGGATATAAAGTGTATACTTATGCTCTAGAAAATTCAGAAGAATTGTTAAATTTAGATGGAGTTGATATGTGTCCAACTTTGAAGAAGCAGTTAGTTATTCAAAAGTTGTAATTGGACCAGTACCATTATCTAGTGATAGAAAAAGATTATCAACACCATTTGGTAGAAATAATGTAAATTTAGAGGAATTTGTAGAAGCTTTAAAAGGAAAATATTTAATTGCTGGAAATATTGGAATAAAAGAACAATTAGATAATAATAACATTCAATTTACAGATCTTTTAAAAAGAGAAGAATTTTCAGTATTAAATACAATTGCTACAGCTGAAGGTACTATTCAAATTGCTATGGAAGAAACTCAAAGAACAATACATGGTTCTAATGTTTTAGTTATGGGATTTGGAAGAATAGGTAAAGTTTTATCAAAAATGCTTGATGGAATTGGAGCAAAAGTATATTGTGAAGCTAGAAAAAATGAAGATATTTCATGGATAAAAGCATATGGATATAATCCAATTCATTTAAATGATTTAAATGAACATCTTGGAAAATTTGATGTTATTATAAATACAATACCATTCCAAATTTTAGATAATGAAAGATTAAATTTAGTAAAAAAGAAGCTGTTATAGTAGATTTAGCATCAAATCCAGGTGGAGTAGATAGAAAAGCTGCAAGAGAAAAAGGTTTAAAAGTAATTTGGGCATTATCTTTACCAGCTAAAGTTGCACCACTTACATCAGCAGAATTTATAAAAGAAACACTATATCATGTATTAAAAGAATTATAAAATTGGAGGATTAAAATGACAATATTACAAGCTTTAATATTAGGAATTGTGCAAGGATTAACAGAACTTTTACCAGTTTCAAGTTCAGCACATTTAAATGTTATTCCATGGATTTTGGGATGGACAGAAAATGCTGCATTTGTAGAAGAATTTAGTGGTTCTTTTGATGTTGCACTACATTTTGGAACATTAATTGCAATAGGAATATTCTTTCTTAAAAGATTGGATTAAACTTATAAAAGCAGGATTTAATAAAGTAGTAAAAAAAGAAGATTCTGTAGATGGAAAAATATTTTGGTATTTAGTAATAGCTACAATACCTGCTGGAATTTTAGCTTTAGTTTTAGATAAAGTTTCAGATATGATAATTGGAGATAATTTCAAATTAGAAATGGGACTAATTGCTTTTGCATTAATTGTTATGGGAATTATTTTAGCAATAGTAGATAAAAAAGCAGAAAGCAAATACAAATATGAAGAAATAACATTAAAACAATCAATTTTGGTAGGAATTTCACAAGCTTTAGCAGCAGCATTTCCAGGAGTATCACGTTCAGGAATTACAATGACAATTGCAAGAGCTTTAAAAATAGATAGAGAAAGTGCTGCAAAATTTTCATTTCTTCTTTCTACACCAATAGTTGCAGCAGCTGTGTTAGTTGATATAACAGAATTTGCTTTAACATCAGCAGCATTTTGGGTTGGTGTTATAGCAAGTTTTATAGTAGGACTAATTGTTGTAAAATTTTTAATGGATTACTTGAAAAAAGGAAGTTTCAAAGGATTTGCAATTTATAGAATATTATTAGGATTAGTAATATTTGTATTAATTTTTTTAGATAGTTGTACTTAAGATATAGTAAATATACGGAGGTGTTAAAATTGGGTAGTGGTAGACATTCAATGAGTAAAGGTGAAAAAAGAAATGGTTTTGATGATAACGATTATTCTACTTCAAGTTTTGGTTCAAATGATTTTCAAAATAGAAGATTTGAAGATAATTCAAATCGTTTTGAGGAACAAAATGATGTAGATAATAGTTTTGGAAAAAACTATACAGAGCCAAGTTTTTGGGATGAGGATGAAGAAGAATTTAATTATCAAAAATTAGTAATTGTTATTGCAGTTATTGCTATTTTGGTAATTGTTGGAGTTCTTTTATATAAATTTGTTTTTAGCAAACCAAAAGAAGAAGAAAAAGTCCCTGCAAACGAGCCTGTAACAATGTCTGAAACAGTTGATGGCTATAAAGTTTTAGGAAAAATAAAAATAGAAAGCTTAGGTGTTGAACAATACATATTAGATTCTACAGAAACAGGAGCTTTACAAAGTGGAGTTGGTAGAATTGATAACGGAGCAAGTATAAATAATTATGGAAATTTCTGTATAGCAGGCCATAATAATTCTAAAATTTTTGAAGAATTAAATAAATTAAAAGTAGATGATGAATTTGTTTTAGTTGACAAAAATATGGATGAAACTATATATGAAGTTACAAAAACATATGAAGTAGAACCAGATGATCTTGAATGTTTACTTCAAGATGAAGAAAAAATAGAAGTAACACTAGTTACTTGTCAAGCAGGAAGTACAAAAAGACTTATTGTAAAAGCAGAAGAAAAAATATAGTAAACAGATGGAGAAAAAAGATATACAAAATATCTTAGGAGGACAAATAAATGAGAAAAAAAATATTATCTCAAAGTATGTTAATACTTTTAATAATGATAATAGGAATATTTAGTTGTATTCCAGATGCGCATGCATCGCAAGCAAGTTTTAGTTGCTCAAGTAGTGTAACTGTTGGAGAAAAAATAAAAGTAACTTTAAACTTACCAGCTAACCATGATGGACAATGTACAGTAAATATCAAATATAGTGATGGAACAACTGATAGCAAAGACATTACTTATGTAAAAGGTATGACTGATGAAAGTGTTAGAACAGTATCATTTGATGCTAAAGTTGTTGGAACTGCTACTGTTTCTTCAAACAACATATTTATAAATGATAACACGGGAAAAACAGTTGAATCAAATGGTTCACTGTCTGTAAATATAGATATTAAAGAAAAAGTACAAGAACAGCCAAAGCCAGTAGACCCTGCTCCAACAAATCCCACTACACCAACTACTCCAAGTACTAATACAAATACAACAACACCTACTACTACAACAAATGAAGTAAAATTCACAGATGTAAATGAAACTGTTTACACAACAGATAGAGTTAATTTAAGAAAAAGTTATTCTACAAGTAGTGAAAAAATTACAACACTTGCTAAAGATACAAAATTAACAAGAACTGGTGTTGCAAGTAATGGATGGTCTAGAGTTACTTATAATGGACAAACAGGTTATATATATACTCAATATTTAACTAAAGAAGAAACACAACAATCAGAAGAAGATAAAAAAGAAAAAGAAGTGAAAATTACAGATGTAAATGAAACAATGTATGCAAATCAAAATTGTAATTTAAGAAAAAGTTGGACTACAAGTAGTGATAAAGTAGGTTATTTAACTAAAGGACAAGAAATCACAAGAACTGGTGTAACAGATAATGGATGGTCTAGAATTAAATATAAAAATCAAGACATTTATGTTGCTACAAGATTACTTGTGGCAGAAAAACCAGAAGATGATGAGCCTGAAGAAAAACCGGATGAAAATACAGAAGAACCAGAAGTACCAGTAGAAAAAACAGAACTTGAAATATTACAAGAAGAAATTGGTGTGTTGCCAGAAGTTGGAAATAATATTGCAACTACAATTTATGTTTTTGTGGCAGTTATTTCTCTTGTATCTAGTTTTGCAGGATTATATTATATTAATAAAAAGGATGTAAAATAAAATGTGCAGAATTAATAGATGGAAAAGAGTTAGCTAAAAAAGTAAGAAAAAATTTAAAAAAAGAAGTAGCTGAATTAAAAGAAAATGGAATAAATCCAAAACTTGCAGTTATTATGGTTGGAAATGATCCAGGATCAACTGTTTATGTTAGAAATAAATCAAAAGCTTGTGAAAAAGTAGGAATAGAATTTGAAGAATTTTTATTTGAAGAAAATACTACAGAAAAGAATTATTAGAAATTATAGAAAAATTAAATAATGATTCTACAATAAATGGAATTTTACTTCAAAGTCCAGTTCCAAAAACTATTGATATAAATAAAGCATTTAGAACAATTTCTCCTGAAAAAGATGTTGATGGATTTAATCCAATAAATGTTGGAAATCTTACAATTGGTGAAGATGCATTTATTTCATGTACACCATATGGAGTTATAAAAATGTTTGAAGAATACAATATTGAACTAGAAGGGAAAAATGCAGTTATTTTAGGAAGAAGTAATATTGTAGGAAAACCAATGATACAATGTTGTTTAAATAAAAATGCAACAGTTACAGTTTGTCATTCTAGAACAAAAAATATTGAAGAAATTACTAGAAATGCTGATATTATAATAAGTGCTATTGGAAAACCAAAATTTTTAAAAGAGAATATGGTAAAAGAAGGTAGTGTTGTAATTGATGTTGGAATTAATAGATTAGATGATGGAAGCATTGTGGGGGATGTTGATTTTGATGAAGTTAGTAAAAAAGCAAGTTATATCACACCTGTTCCTGGTGGAGTAGGACCTATGACTATTGCAATGCTTTTAAATAATGTAGTTAAAGCTACAAAAATTCAAATGAAATAAAAATATTTTAAGGGGCGTAAGTAAAACTTGCGCTCTTTTTTATTTAATAGGAAAGTAATCTGTATTTTGTGTTAAATAAAGAATTTTGCAATAAAAAGGAGTTGATAAATTGAATAATTTTTATGATGTTTGGTTTTCAGTTATTGATATTAGCAATATTGTGAAAATTAAATTACTAGAAAAGTATAGCTCAAAAGAAGTTTTTGAGTTTAATAGAAATGAATTAATATGTTTAAATTTAAAAGAAACAACAGTAGATAAAATATTATTTGCTCATAAATTTAATTTAGATAAGTATTTTAATTATTTAGAAAAATATAATATAAAAGTAATTAGTTTTAGAGATGAATTTTTCCTACATGTTTAAAAAATATAGATAACAAACCAGCTTTTTTATATGTAAGAGGAAATTTAGAAAATCTTTATTCAGATAATGTTGCAATTGTTGGTTCTAGAAATGCAAGTGAATATGGAAAAAATGTATCAAGAAAATTTGCTAAAAGCATTTGTGATAAAAATATTAATATAGTAAGTGGATTAGCTATTGGAATTGATAAATATGCACATTTAGGAAGCTTTAGATAGTAATATTGGAAAAACAATTGCAGTTCTTGGAACTGGAGTTTCTAACGAAGAAATTTATCCATTACAAAATAAAAAACTATTTGAAAGAATTTTAGAAAATGGTGGAACTATAGTTTCTGAATTTAAATTAGGAACTAAACCAGAAAAATATAATTTTCCATTAAGAAATAGAATTATTAGTGGACTTTCAAGTAAAATTATAGTAGTTGAAGCAGAAGAAAATAGTGGTAGTCTTATAACAGTAAATTATGGATTAGAACAAGGAAAAGATATATATGCTATTCCTCGGAAATATTACATCAAAAAAATCAGTAGGAACAAATAAATTAATTGAAGAAGGAGCTTATATATTAAGAACCCCAGAAGACATATTTAAACCTTAATTATTCTTAAGATTTTTTTATTAAAAAATAAAGAAAAAAGCTTTATTTATTTACATATTTGTAATATAATACATCATGAAAAATAAGATAGAGATATTGTATCTTATAGGCATAAAAACAAAAGATCTTATTCTTAAAAAAGGAGGATTTATGGGAAGCGATAAACAAACAACAAAAAAAGTAAAAACTTCAGAACTAAACAAAAAATCAAAAAATAAAAAAGGAAAGAAAATTAAATTTAAAGATAAACATCCAAAAGCAGCATTGCTATAAAAATAGGATTAATAGTATTAATGCTAGTATTAATTATAGGTGCAGGTATTTTAGCAGGAGCATTCTTTGGAGTATTTGGTGAAGAATTAAAAATTGATGAATCAATGCTTAAAGTAGGATATGAAAACTCTACTGTATATGATGCTGATGGAAATCAAATTGCAGTTTTAAGTGGTGGAGAAAAGAGAAAAAGTATAAGTTTATCAGATATGTCTGAGTACTTACCAAAAGCTTATGTTGCAATAGAAGATGAAAGATTCTATAAACATAGTGGTATAGATATAATGAGAACAGCACGTGCTACTTTAACATATATATTACATTTTGGAAAATCAAGCTTTGGTGGAAGTACAATAACACAACAGGTTATAAAAAATATTACACAAGAAAAAGATAGAACAGCTTTAGCTGGTGTAATGAGAAAAGTTAAAGAAATTTCAAAATCAATTCAAGTAGAACGTGTTTTATCAAAAGATCAAATATTAGAATTATATTTAAATCTAATATTTGTTGGTGGAGATGATATAAATGGAGTTGAACTTGGATCAATATATTATTTTGATAAAAGTGCAAAAGATTTAAGTATAGCAGAATGTGCTTATATGGCAGGAATAAATCATTCACCAAATCGATATAAACCATTTTCAGATTTTGCAGATAAAGAAAATCCAGAAGCAGCAAAACAAAAAATGACAAACAGAATAAAGAAAAGAACAAAAACTGTTCTTGGAAAAATGAAAGAATTAGAATATATTACAGATGATCAATATAATGAGGCTGTAGCAGAGGTTGATAACGGATTACATTTCCAAAAAGGAGATGGTGCAAGTGTAACAACAGATGTTTCTTATGTTACTGCAGCTGCTATAGACCAAATTATAGACCAATGGCTTTCATTAGAAGAAAATAAAGATGCTGATAGAAAAGCAGCAGAACTATATTTATATAATAATGGTCTAAAAATTTATACAACACAAAAAACAGATATTCAAACAGTGTTAGAAGAAGAAATTGTAAAAAAAGATTATTGGTCAAAAGGAAAAGCAAAAGTAAAAAATAAAGAAGGAAAATGGGAAGAAATAGAACAAGATTCTACTCCAACAATGGTTATACAAGATTTTAAAACAGGTCAAGTAGTAGCAGCAGCTACGGCAACAGGTCCTAAAGATGAAAGAATTGCAACTACAAAACTTGGATACTTTAATGTTCCTACAAAAAGTAAAAAACAAACAGGTTCATCAATGAAACCTATTTCTGTAATAGCACCTGGTTTAATAACAGGAAGAGTTACAGGAGCAACAGTATACTTTAATTCAACATCAGTTTGGGGAGCAAATGGTTCAGACCCATGGAGACCAAAAAACTCAACAACAGGTGACCCAGATTATTGTAATATGCGTAGAGCTATAGTAAGATCTTATAATATACCTCATGCAAAAGCTTTAACAAATATTGGTGTTGAGGCTGCTATAGATTTCTGTCAAAAAGTTGGATTACCAGAATTTAAAGATGAAGGATTAAGTTTAGCACTTGGAGGATTATCAGAAGGTATATCTCCAGCAGATATGGCAGGAGCATATTCAGCGATAGCAAATGATGGTGTTTATATTACACCAACTTACTATACAAAAGTAACAGATAGCAAAGGAAATGTATTATTTGAACCAAAGCAAGAAGAAACAGAAGCAATGAGTCCTCAACTTGCTTATATAGAAAAAGATATATTAAAAGGTCCAGTTATAGCAGAAGGTGGTACAGCAACATATTGTAATATTAAAGGTATAGATACTGCTGCTAAAACAGGAACAACAAACGATGATTATGATAGATGGCTTTGTGGATTTACTCCATATTATGCAGCTGCAACTTGGTATGGATTTGATAAAAATGCTACAGTAAAAGGATTTAGTCATAACCCTGCTGGATATCTTTGGGCAGCAGTTATGAAAGAAATTCACGAAGATTTGCCAAATGCCAAATTTGAAGAACCAGAAGGAATTGTTAAACAATCAATTTGTAAATTATCTGGAAAATTGCCAGGAGCAGGATGTACAGATATATATACAGAATTATTTACAAAAGATATTGTACCTACAGAAACTTGTGAAGGTCACGCAGGATATTCTATTTGTAATGATTCACAAATGCGTGCTACAGAATTTTGTCCAAATGTAACACCAGTAGGTGGTTATATACCAGAATATGAAAGAGGAAATACAGCTTGGGTTAATGAAGGAAGACCAGCAGTAACAATGCCAGAACAAACATGTACAATTCATACAGCAGCTGCTGCAACAGAAGTTCCACAAGAACCACAACAACATACTCATATACCAGGAGCATGGATACCAAATGGCGATGGAACGCAACGTCAAGTATGTGCTGAGTGTGGTCAAACAATAAATACTTCAAGTGGAGGTGGAACAACACCAACAACACCACCAACCAATACAAATACACCAACAGATCCAGGAACAACAAAACCAGGAACGACAGATCCAGGAACAACAGATCCAGGAACAACAAAACCAGGAACAACAGACCCAGGAACAACAGATCCAGGAACAACAAAACCAGGAACAACAGACCCAGGAACAACAGATCCAGGAACAACAAAACCAGGAACAACAGACCCAGGAACAACACCTCCAGGAACAACGGACCCAGGGACAACACCTCCTGGAACTACAACTCCTGGAACATAAAATATAAATAGGGCGGAGAAATCCGCCCAAATAAAATTAAAAAGGAGATGAATATATGAGTATAAAATTTTATAATACATTAACAAGAAAAAAAGAAGATTTTAAACCAATAGATGAAAAAGAGATAAGAATGTATTCATGTGGTCCAACAGTTTATTATTTTGCTCATATAGGAAACTTAAGAGCATATCTTTTTATGGATACTTTAAGAAGAGTATTAAAATATAATGGATATAATTTAAAACATGTAATGAATATTACAGATGTTGGACATTTAGTATCAGATGCCGATGAAGGTGAAGATAAAATGATGAAAGCTGCAAAAAGAGAAAATAAAAATCCATTTGAAATTGCACAATTTTATATGGATGCATTTTTAGCAGATATAGATAAATTAAATGTAGATAGACCAGAAATAATTGCTAGAGCAACAGAACATATTGATGTTATGGAAGAATATGTAAAAAAAATTATAGAAAATGGATATACTTATCAAACAGAAGATACAGTATATTTTGATACATCAAAATTAGATAAATATGGAGTTTTATCTAATAGAAATGTAGAAGACCAAAAAGCAGGAGCTAGAGTAGAATTTGATAAAAATAAAAAGAATATATCAGATTTTGCACTTTGGATAAAAGCACCAGAAAATCATATAATGAAATGGGATTCATTTTTTGGAAAATCTTATCCAGGATGGCATTTAGAATGCTCTGCAATGGGATGCAAATATTTAGGAGACCATTTTGATATTCATACAGGTGGAGTTGATCATATTCCAATTCATCATGAAAATGAAATTGCACAAAGCAAAGGATATTCTGGAAAAATACCAGCAAATTATTGGATGCATGTTGAATTTTTACAAATTAATGGTGGAAAAATGTCTAAAAGTTTAAATAATTTATATACATTAAAAGATTTAGAAGAAAAAGGATATGAACCATTAGTATATAGAATGTTTAATTTTACATCTAATTATAGAGCACAAATTAATTTTACTTTTGAAGCAATGGATTCAGCAAAAGTTGCTTTAAATAGATTAAGAGAAGGGTATTTAAAACATTCAGAAGGAAGATGAAGATGTTCAGATGAAGAAATTAAAATTTATGAAGAAAGATTTTTAGATGCAATAAATGATGATTTAAATATGCCTGTTGCAATGAGTGTTGTTTGGGATGTTATAAAAAATCCAAATAAATCT
>JAAGKN010000707.1_pt1 | contig 59746 bp, 65 predicted proteins | sample 6206371 | NCBI WGS metagenome assembly JAAGKN01 (sample SAMN11533720, study PRJNA540317) | gut metagenome | isolation source: fecal pellets from male and female animal of same cohort | host: Peromyscus leucopus | place: USA:CA | collected 2017 | reverse complement strand
TGGACCCCAACCACCGCAGCTGCATAGCCTTCGTGAAGGTGTGCAGCGGACGCTTCGAGCGCAATGCCCCCTACAAGCATGTGCGCAGCGGCAAGGTGATGAAGTTCTCGGCGCCCACGGCATTCATGGCCCAGAAGAAGAACATCGTCGACGAGGCATATCCCGGCGACATCGTCGGCATACCCGACACCGGCAACTTCAAGATCGGCGACACGCTGACCGCAGGCGAAGAACTGCATTTCAAGGGCTTGCCCAGCTTCTCGCCCGAGATGTTCAAGTATATCGAGAACACCGACCCCATGAAGGCCAAGCAGCTCGACAAAGGCATACAGCAGCTCATGGACGAGGGTGTGGCACAGCTGTTTGTCAACCAGTTCAACGGCCGCAAGATCATCGGCACCGTGGGTCAGCTGCAGTTCGAGGTGATCCAGTACCGACTGCTCCACGAGTATGGCGCGCAATGCCGCTGGGAGCCCATCTCGCTCTACAAGGCATGCTGGATTGAGAGCGACGACCCCGAGGCGCTCGCCGCCTTCAAGAAGCGCAAGCACCAGTTCATGGCCATCGACCGCGAGGGCCGCGACGTGTTCCTCGCCGACTCCAACTACGTGCTCCAGATGGCCCAGAACGATTTCCCCAAGATACGCTTCCACTTCTCGTCGGAATTTTGACAGAAAAACGGCAATTCTTGGCTATTAAATTTGTTAAGACGCACGAAAACAATTATATTTGTACCCAAATAGACTTTCGCAAATAATGTTAAAACGCTTTTTCATCTCGATGCTCGGCACGGTTGCCGGTGTGTTTATCAGCGGCATACTGGCCGTTGGTGTTCTTTTTGGCGTCATAGGCGCCGTAGCGGGTAAGTCGCTCTCCACCGAAACCGGCATCAAAAAGCACTCCATACTGCATCTCCGCCTCGACGGCACGCTCTCCGACCGCACCAGCATGCCCTCGCTGATGGACCTCGTGCAGGGCAACGACATCGAGGCTCTGTCCATCTCCGACGTCTGCGCCGCTCTCCGTCTGGCCACCGACGACAAGAACATCGACGGTGTGTTCATCGACTGCGGCGATTTCGCGGCAGGTGTGGCAGGCTGCGAGGAGATAGTCAACGCTCTGCGCTACTTCAAGGCCGACAGCAAGGACAAGTGGGTCTATGCCTACGCCGACAGCTATTCGCAGGGCGCCTACCTCATTGCCTCGCAGGCCGACACGGTGTTCCTCAACCCCATCGGCAGCATCGACGTGCACGGCGCGGCAAGCGTCACCCCATTCTTCAAAGACCTCCTCGACAAAGTGGGCGTGCGCATGCAGATCATCAAAGTAGGCACCTACAAAAGCGCCGTCGAGCCCTTCATCCTCAACGAAATGAGCGAGCCCGCACGCCGCCAGCAGCAGGAGTATGTCGACAACACGTGGTTCTACGTGGCCGACGCCATCTCCTTCGGACGCAAGACGTCGCTGAAAAAGGTTGAAAGCTGGGCCGACAGCATCTGTGGCGTATGGAACGCAAAGCGCGACATCAAGGAAGGTCTCGCCGACGGCACCTGCTATCGCCGCGAGATGGAGAAGAAGCTGCGCGACCTCACCGGCACCGACAGCGGCGACGACCTGCCCCTGGTCGAGCCTGCCGCCTATCTCGAGCAGAAGGGTGGGGTGCTCAAGGCCCTCGACGCCGACAAGGAGCACGTGGCCGTCTATTATGCCGAAGGCGACATCGTAGACAGCGGCAAGGAAGGCATCGTAGGCCCGACTGTCGTCGACGACATCGTCAAGCTTGCCGACAACGACAAGGTGAAAGCCCTCCTGCTCCGTGTCAACAGCGGCGGCGGCAGCGCCTTCGCCTCCGAACAGATCTGGGAAGCCCTCCAATACTTCAAAAGCAAAAACAAACCCTTCTACGTATCCATGGGCGACTACGCCGCCAGCGGAGGCTACTACATATCCTGCGGAGCCGACCGCATCTACGCCGACGCCACCACCCTCACAGGCTCCATAGGCGTGTTCGGCATGATACCCGAAGCCTCCGAACTGTTCAACGACAAACTCGGCGTGCACTTCAGCTTCGTCGAGAGCAACCCCAACGCCGCATTCCCCACCTACATGCGTCCTCTCACCCCCGAGCAGCACGCAGCCATGCAGAAGGGTGTCGACGAGACCTACGCCCTCTTCACCAAGCGTGTGGCCGAGGGTCGCGACCTGCCTGTCGACAGCGTCCGCGCCATAGCCGAGGGCCGCGTCTGGACCGGCAACAGCGCCCTGCGCCTCGGTCTGGTCGACGAAATCGGCGACATGCGCGACGCCACCGCCAAGCTCGCCGCCGAAGTGCGCCTGCCCGCCGACCGCGTCGTAGCCTATCCGCAGAACGAGGCCGACCTCTGGGCAACCATCCTGCGCGAGAGCAAGGCCCTCGACGCCGCCCGCGCCGCCGCAGGCTTTTCGCCCATAGAGCGCCGTGCCATCAGTGTGGCCCGCCGCCTCATCGATCAGCACCCCGTGCAGGCCCGCATGCCCATGACAATAATCCGCTGAAACAAGCACCCCAAGAATAATCTTCCGGAACCGTGACTCTGAAATCTTTCTTCCGCCATGCCATCCTGCTGCCGTGCTCCAAACTGTACGGCATGGGAGTGTATGTGCGCAACAAGATGTTCGACTGGAAGATACTGCGCCAGCACGTGTTCGAGGTGCCCGTAATCGTTGTCGGCAACATCGCCGTCGGCGGCACGGGCAAGACTCCGCACGCCGAGTTCATCATCGACGCCATGCGCAACACCCACCATGTGGCCTTCCTGAGCCGCGGCTACAAGAGGCGCACCAAGGGCTTCGTGCTTGCCACCTCCAAGTCGACTCCGCGCGACATCGGCGACGAAGCCTATCAGGTGTACCATAAATTCGGCGGCGAGGTCACGGTGGCCGTGTGCGAGAACCGCGTGCAGGGCATTCAGGAGCTCCTTGCCATCGACCCCGGCATCAACCTCTTCGTGCTCGACGACGCCTTCCAGCACCGCTATGTGAAGCCCACGGTGGCCGTCGTCGTGACCGAGTACAGCCATCCCGTGTTCAACGACAAGCTGCTGCCCTACGGACGCCTGCGCGAAAGCCCTCGCTCGCTCAACCGTGCCGACCTTGTCATCGTCAGCAAGTGTCCCGAGGTGCTGAAACCCGTCGACTACCGCATCTTCAACAAGGACATCAGTCTCTTCCCCTATCAGAGCCTCTTCTACTCCCGCTACGCCTACCAGCCCCTGCAGCCGGTGTTCCCCGACGTGGTGCGCCGCATCCCCTATCTCGACTGGCTCGGACAGAACGACAGCGTGCTCGCGGTAGCCGGCATAGGCAATCCGAGACCGTTCGTTCGCCATCTCAAGAGCTTCAGCTTCCGTGTGAAGGTCAACGTCTTCCCCGACCATCACGACTACAGCCGCAAGGACATCGAACTGCTCAAGCGCCGCTACGCCGAGATGAAGGGCGAAAACAAAATCATCGTCACCACCGAAAAAGACGCCGTGCGCCTCAGCTGCAACCCCTACTTCCCCCACGAGCTCAAAAGCGCCACCTTCTACCTGCCCGTAGAAGTGGAATTCGTGCTCAACACGGCAGCCGGAAGCGGCGACTTCAGCGAGGCGCTCAAGCAGACCCTGAAGCAAAAAGCGATTCTGACGCGGCAACGGTGAACCTGCCGGTGCCCGCCGATGTTTTTACCCTTGATACAAACAATCCTCATAACTAAAGAATCTATGCTCGACAAAATCAAAGAAACCGCCGCCTTTATCAAAGGCAAGGTAAGCGACATGCCCCGCACCGCCATCATTCTCGGCACAGGCCTGGGCTCGCTCGCAGACTATATCACTGACAAGATCGTCATCCCCTACAGCGAAATCCCCAACTTCCCCGTCAGCACCGTCGAGGGCCACAGCGGCAACCTCATCTTCGGCAGCCTCGGCGGCAAGCGCGTCATGGCCATGCAGGGCCGTTTCCACTACTACGAGGGCTACGACATGAAGACAGTCACCTTCCCCGTGCGCGTCATGCAGGCTCTCGGCGTGGAGACTCTCTTCGTCAGCAACGCTGCCGGCGGCATGAACAAGGAGTTCCGTGTGGGCGACGTGATGGTCATCACCGACCACATCAACCTCTTCCCCGAGAATCCGCTCCGCGGCAAGAACTACGAGGAGCTCGGCCCCCGCTTCCCCGCCATGACCGAGGCCTACGACCGCAAGCTCGTAGACCTGGCCGACACCATCGCCGCCGAAAAGGGCATCCGCCTGATGCACGGCGTCTATGTCGGCACCCCCGGCCCCACATTCGAGACTCCCGCCGAGTATGAGTACTTCCGCGTCATCGGCGGCGACGCCGTAGGCATGTGCACCGTGCCCGAAGTCATCGTGGCCCGTCACGCCGGCATGCGCGTCTTCGGCATCAGCGTCATCACCGACCTCGGCGGCAAGGACGTCCACGACGTGCCCACCCACGAAGAAGTGCAGCAGGCAGCCAGAAAGGCACAGCCCACCGTCGAGGCCCTCATGCAGGCCATGGTGGCTCGTTCGTAACCCCTTTAACTACAATTCGGACAGGTTTTCGGGCCTTACGGCCCGGGCCTGTCCTTTTCTTAGCTTATAAGACAATGGAAATATCAAGTCTCGGCGAATTCGGTCTGATAGACCGCCTCACTAAGGATATAGACAAAAAACAGGCCTCCACGCTCGTGGCCGTGGGCGACGACGCCGCCGTGCTCGACTACCCCGACACGGAAGTGCTCGTGACCACCGACATGCTCCTCGAAAACGTACACTTCGACCTCACCTACGTGCCCCTCAAGCACCTCGGCTACAAGCCGGCAGTGGTCAACTTCTCCGATATCTACGCCATGAACGGCACGCCGCGGCAGATCACCGTCAGCCTCGGCATCTCGCGCCGCTTCACGGTGGAGCACATCGAGGAACTGTACTCGGGAATCCGTCTGGCCTGTGAGGTCTTCGGCGTCGACATAGTGGGCGGCGACACCTGCGCCTCGCACCAGGGCCTCGTCATCTCCATCACCTGCATAGGCGATGCCCCCCGTGGCGCGGCAGTGCGCCGCAGCGGAGCACACCCCACCGATATCATCTGCGTCAGCGGCGACCTCGGCGCAGCCTACATGGGCCTCCAGCTCCTCGAACGCGAAAAAGTGGCCTCGGCCGGCCGACACGGACTTCGAGCCCGATTTCGCCGGCAAGGAATATATCATCGAGCGCCAGCTCAAGCCCGAAGCACGCAGCGACGTGGTGGAGAAGCACTCGCCAAGGCAGGCATCGTGCCCACAGCCATGATGGACGTGAGCGACGGCCTCTCCTCCGAACTCCTCCATATCTGCAAGCAGAGCGGAGTGGGCTGCCGCGTCTACGAAGACCGCATCCCCATCGACTACCAGACGGCACTCATGGCCGAGGAGCTCAACATGAACCTCGTCACGGCCGCTCTCAACGGCGGCGAGGACTACGAACTGCTCTTCACCGTGCCTCTGGCCATGCACGACCGCCTCTCGGCCGTGCCCGGAATCCACGAGATAGGCTACATCACCGACGAGTCGAAGGGCTGCGCGCTGGTGGGCCGCGACGGACAGTCGGAAATCGAACTGCGCGCCCAGGGCTGGAATCCGCTGGCCGCCGCCGACACAAAAGACGCCGATTGACGCTTTTCTGCCAAGAAAGGCGCCCTCGGGTCGCAGAGGTCAGAGAAAAAATTCGTAACTTTGTCCTCGCAAACCAAAAGTTAAAATCATAGAGATGATAAATCGAATATTGATCCGTGTGAAAGTGGTGCAGATGCTATACTCCTATCTGCTCACACAGAGCGAATTCCATATCGACGCAGCCCCCGAAGTACATTCGGCCGACCGTCGCTTCGCCTACGCGGCTTATCTCGATATGCTGCTGGCCATAGCCGAGCTGTCGGGCGTAAGCACTGCCCGAGGCCGGGGCGTACAGGCCCTCGCCGTCGACAAGCTGCTTCGCGACAGCCGCCTTGCTCCCGCTCTGGCGTCGTCGGAAGAACTGAAGACGGTGCTCACCCGCGGCAGTTCCGACATCGACGCTCTGCGTCCGCTGCTCCAGCCCGTCGCCGACGCCATCACCGCCTCGGCCGCTTTCCGCGACTACAAGAAAATCAAGACCCGCACGCCGGCCGACGAAGCCCGCTTCTGGAGCGTAATGCTCGAGACGGTGCTGATGAAGTCGCCCGAGGTCGTGGCCTGCTTCCGAGCTCTGCCCGGATTCACCGGCAAGGGCCTTGAGATGGGCCTGCACATGGCCCAGGACTCGCTCGCCGCTTTCGGGGCATCCCGCATGAGCTACATGACGGCCAAGGCCGACCTTGAGCGCTCGCTCGACAAGGCCTACGACCTCTACTTCGGCATCTTCGAGCTTATCAGCGAGATAACCCGCGAACAGCTCAGCCGCCTCGAGGCCGCCAAAGAGAAGTATGTGCCCACGGCAGCCGACCTCAACCCCGACATGCGCTTCGTCGAAAACAGTTTCGTGGCCCGCCTGATGGCCGACGAGAGGTTCTGCGAGCGCACCGAGAAGCAGCCCATGCACTGGTCCGACGACCCCGTGCTGGTGCCGCGTCTGATCGACGAGATTCTCGCCTCCGACATCTACGCCACTACATGGCAGCCCCCTCCACCGACTACGCCCGCGACTGCGAGTTCTGGCGCGAAGTGTGCAAGACCATCATCCTCCCCGGCGAGGACCTGGCCGAAGCCATGGAGAGCCGCTCCGTGTTCTGGAACGACGATATGCAGGTGATGGGCACCTTCGTGCTCAAGAGCCTGCGTCAGATGGCATCCGCACCACAGGGCGAGCCGCTGCCCTTCCTCCCGCAGTACAAAGACGCCGAGGACGAAGCATTCGGCCCTGAGCTCTTCACGCTCGCCGTAGAGCACCGCGACGAATACCGCGAACTCATCGACCGCTTCATCGACCGCGAGCACTGGGACACGGAGCGCATCGCCTTCATGGACATCGTCATCATGACATGCGCCATTGCCGAGCTGCTCAACTATCCCTCCATCCCCGTGCCCGTCACCATGAACGAATACGTCGAGATAGCCAACAGCTACAGCACAGCCCGCAGCGGCCAGTTTGTCAACGGTCTCCTCTACGCCGTGTGCGAATACCTGCGCAAGGAAGGCCGACTCAACAAATAACCCGCTACTCACATCGTAAAACCATTAAACACAAACAATAATGATTGCCAACTACATTCTCCTCCAGGCCGCAGCAGGCCAGGGCAGCTTTCTCCAGAGCTGGGGTCTCATCATCATCCTGTTCGTGGTGTTCTACTTCTTCATGATACGCCCGCAGCAGAAGCGCCAGAAAGAAATCCGCAAATTCCGCGAAAGCCTCGCCAAGGGCGACAACGTGGTCACAGCCGGTGGCATCCACGGCAAAATCGTGGACACCAACCCCAACGACACCTACCTCCTGCTTGAAATAGCCAGCGGCGTGCGCATCCGCATCGACAAGGGCTCCGTATATCCCTCCGCTGCCGAAGCCAACCAGGCAGCTGCCGAGAACGCCGACAAGAAGTAATCACGCCTGTCGCACCCAAAGGCGACCGCACGCTAAAGCAGCGACATGAAGCGCAACCTCCGGCGGCTGTTCGCGCGCATCGCGAGAGCCGCACGCACCAAACGTGGCAAGGACATCCTGACTTTCGGGGTGTTCCTTGCCATTTCGGCTGTTCTGTGGGTGGTGATGTCGCTCAACGAGGAAGACCAGGTGGACCTGCGCATGCCCCTGCGCATCGTCCAGTTGCCCGACTCGGTGACCATCGTGTCGACACCGCCCGAGTATGTCAACGTGAGCCTGCGCGCACGTCGCACCGACCTGCTCAAGAGTCAGCTCGGCAAGGAACCCGCCATACGCGTCGACTGGCGCACCTACCACGGACGCCGCAGCATCGAGCTGAGTTCGGCCGAGCTCAAGACCCTTGCCCGCAATGCCGTGGGCGGAGCCACGGTGCTCGCTGTCACTCCCGACTCCCTCAACCTGCTCTACACCACCGAGCAGGGCCGCAGGCTGCCCGTAGTGCTCGACTATAAGGTGACACCCGGTCCGCGCACCTCGCTGCTCGGCAAACCGCAGTTTAAGCCCGACTCCGTGTCGCTCTACGCCATCGGTAATGCCGGCTCGGGTCTGACGGCCGTATCCACCGAGCCCATACGCATCTCCGGCCTCGACAAGACCACGACAATGCGTGTGCGCCTCGCGTCGCCCGCCCGCACGCGCAGTGTGCCGGACAGCATCGATGTCACCTTCACCGTCGAACCCCTCATCATGAAGACGAGGCGAGTGGTCATCGAGCCCGTCAACGTGCCCGCCGGAGTCAAGCTCATCACCTTCCCCGCGCAGGTCGACGTGACCTACATGCTCCCTGCGAGCGTCTATAAGCACAGCTCGCCGCAGTTCCGCGTGGTGGCCGACTACCGCCACATCGACCTCTCGGCTCCCACCAGCAACATGCGTCTGCGTCTTGTCGACGTGGACGAGCGCCTGCAGAACGTCTATCTCTCCGCCGACAGCGCGGAGTACATAATAGAGCGCCGATGATACGCATAGCAGTGGCCGGAGGCATAGGCGCAGGCAAGAGTGTGGTGAGCCGCATACTCCGCATCATGGGCTACGCCGTCTACGACAGCGACTCGGAAGCGCGCCGCCTCATGGACGGCAGCGACGAAATCAAACATTTCATCAGCACACGTATTCATCCCGATGCCGTCGCATCCGACGGAAGCATCGACCGCGCCCTGTTAGGCGCCGAGGTCTTCGCCGACGAGTCGAAGCGCCTGCTGCTCAACTCGGCCGTTCACTCTGCCGTCAGGGCCGACTTCGCGCAGTGGTGCCGCGAGAGGCTGGCCGAGCCGCTGGTGTTCGTGGAGTGCGCCATACTCTGCGAGAGCGGCCTGCAGAACGATGTAGACCGCGTATGGGAGGTGACCGCCCCCGTCGACGTGAGGGTGGAGCGCGTATGCCTCCGCAATGGCCTCAGGCCCGAGGATGTGCTGCGACGCATATCGGCCCAGCAGGCCGAGGCCGACGCCATGGACGCCATCGAGCGCGTGCAGCTGCTGAACGACGGCCTGACGCCGCTGCTTCCCCAAATAGAAAACGCTATCATATAGCCATATATGTCAAGAAAACGTAAAGAATTACCCCTCATCGAAGGGTTGAAGATAAGCGATGTGGCCGCAGAGGGCAATGCCCTGGGCCGCACCGAGAGCGATATGGTGGTCTTTGTGCCCTTCGCCGCCCCCGGCGATGTAGTCGACGTGCAGCTCGAAAAGAAGCGCAGCAGCTACGCCATAGGCCGCATAGCCCGCATGGTAAGTCCCGGCGACATCCGCGTGGACGCCCGGTGCGAGCATTTCACCGTGTGCGGAGGTTGCCGCTGGCAGCACCTGCCCTACGACTATCAGCTCCGCTGCAAGCAGCGCCAGGTGGAGGACGCGCTCACACGCATCGCCAAGATACCCTTGCCGGAGATATCGCCCATCCTCGGTTCGGCCGACATCTGGGCCTACCGCAACAAGATGGAGTACACGTTCAGCAACAAGTGCTGGCTCACCCGCGAACAGCTGGCGAGCGGCGAGGACTTCCCCGACCGCGACGCTGCGGGCTTCCACATTCCGGGTGCTTTCGACAAGGTGCTCGACATACGCCGCTGCCACCTTCAGGACGAGCTCGGCGACCGCCTGCGCCTCTTCGTGAAGAACTATTGCAAGAGCAAGGGATGGCCCTTCTTCGACCTGCGAGCGCAGACGGGTCTGCCCCGCACGCTGATGATTCGCCTGACGTCCACGGGCGAGAGCATGGCCGTGATGAGCTTCGGCAGCGACGAGCCCGAAGCCATAGCCGAGCTGCTCGATGCGGTGAGGGCAGAGTTCCCCGAGCTTACCTCGCTGATGTACGTGGTCAACACCAAGTGCAACGACACCATAGCCGACCTCGACATCAAGCTGCATTCAGGCCGCGAGTACATCGAGGAGGAGATGGAGGGTCTGCGCTTCCGCATCGGTCCCAAGTCGTTCTACCAGACCAACTCGCGCCAGGCCTACGAGCTCTACAAGGTGGCCCGCGACTTTGCCGGCCTCACGGGCGACGAGTTGTCTACGACCTCTACACCGGCACCGGCACCATAGCCAACTTCGTGAGCCGCAACGCCCGCAAGGTCACCGGCATAGAGTATGTGCCCGAGGCCATTGCCGACGCTCGCGTCAACAGCGCGGCCAACGGCATCACCAACACGGAGTTCTTCGCCGGCGACATGAAGGACGTGCTGACTGACGCCTTCCTTGAGGAGCACGGCCGACCCGACGTGATGATAGTCGACCCGCCCCGCGCAGGCATGCACGCCGACGTGGTGGCCACCATACTCCGTGCCGAGCCCGGACGCATCGTCTATGTGAGCTGCAACCCCGCAACACAGGCGCGCGATCTGGCCATGCTGCACGAGAAATATGACGTTACGGCTGTTCAGCCCGTCGACATGTTCCCCCACACGCAGCATGTCGAGAATGTCGTTGCCCTCGAGCTGCGTCCTCAGGCCGTTGGCGGCAACGGCGACGAAGGGTCGGAGAGACAGGAGTTGTAGTAGCGCACGTCGCCTGTGACCTCTCTGCCCGCAAAGGGCGGAAGGTCCACGGCCTCGTCCTCGCTGCCGAGCTCCACTTCGGCCACTACAAGGCCGCTCAGACGGCCTCCGAACACGTCGACTTCCCATCTGTGGCCCCCGAAGGGCACGATGTAGCGGCGCTTGCTCACGAGGCTGTCGCAGCAGCTCGCCTCCACCATCTCGCGGGCATCGGCCACGGGGATGGCGTACTCCCACTCGCCGCGCACGGCTCCGCAGTTTCGCGTCTTGACGGTGAGCCATGCCGACGTGCCTGAGATGCGCACCCTCACGGTTGCGTCGGGCGAGGTGCTCAGATAGGCCTGGCTGATGTCGCGCACGCTCTCGGCCATGGCGACGAAAGTGTCGTCATTCACAAGAAATTTTCTCTCTATTTCTTTGCCCATGTCATTATGATGAATCTTTTTGCAAAAATACTGAAAAAGCCGTTCAGGCGCACCATAGCAGCCGCATTTTTTGTCGCTGCGGCCTGGTGCGGAGTCACGGCCAGGTCGGTATGGGAGCAGGAGACGGGCCATTATCTTGTGAAGGGCATAGTCACGGACAGCATCAGCGGCGAACCGCTTCCCTATGCCTCTGTGACCCTCTCGGGGGCATCGGGCGGCGCGGTTGCCGACAGCAAGGGCGTGTTCGAGTTCAAGGTGCCCGCTTCGGCCAAGGCCCTGCATGCAGCCATGGTGGGCTACCGCAGCAAGACCATAGCCGTCAGGCAGACCAGCCACAACATGTACGTCATACGCCTCTCGCCCGCCTCGACCGAGCTCGACGAACTGGTGGTGCGCCGCAAGAAGTATTCCAAAAAGAACAATCCCGCCGTCGACTTCGTGCGCCGCATCAAGGCCCATGCGGGCGACACCGACCCGCTGCGCCACGACTATTACAACCATCGCAAGTATGAGCGCATCACCCTCGCTCTCAACAACTTCGAGCACAGCGACAGCGATGCCATCATACGCAAGTTTCCCTTCCTGCTGGAACACACCGACACGTCGGAGGTGTCGGGTCGTCCCGTCCTTCCCCTGTCCGTGAGGGAGACGCTCAGCCGCTACGACTACCGCCGCTCGCCGCGCAGCGAGAAGACAACGGTGACGGGCCTGCGCGCCGAAGGCATCGACGAGATGGTCGACAAACGCTCCATGCAGACCTTTATGGAGGACGTGCTGCGCGAGGTCGACCTCTACGGCAACGACATCAACCTGCTGCAGAACCGCTTCGTAAGCCCTCTTAGCCGCATCGGAGTGGACTTCTACAAGTTCTACCTGACCGACACCGTCGAGGTGGACGGCGAGCGCTGCATAGTGCTCTCGTTCTATCCCCACAACAAAGCCGCCTTCGGCTTCTCGGGCCACGTGTATGTGCCCGAGGGCGACACCACCATGTTCATAAAGCGCGTGGACATGCGTGTGCCGCGCGACATCAACCTCAACTTTGTCAAGAACCTGCTCATCTCCCAGTCCTTTGTCAAGGCTCCGGACGGCACACGCCTGAAGACACGCGACGACCTCGTGATGGAGGCCGGCCTCGTGCAGGGCACTCCGCAGGTGTACGTGCGCCGCCTCAGCCTGCTCGACAGCCACGGCTTCGATGCTCCGGCCGACAGCACGGTCTTCTCCCGGCTCGGCTCCACACTCACTGCCGACAGCGCCGAGGCACGCAGCGAGCAGTGGTGGACCGAGGCACGCCTCAAGCCCATCGAGCAGAGGGGCGAGGGCAGGGTGGGGTTGCTGATGCAGCGCCTGCGCGGAGTGCCGCTGTTCTACTGGGGCGAAAAGGCCGTGCGGACCATGGTCGTAGGCTATGTGCCTACGGGCAACCCCAACAAGTTTGACATCGGTCCGCTCAACACCTTCGCGAGCTACAACAGCGTGGAGGGCCTGAGGCTGCGCCTGGGAGGCGTCACGACGGCCCGCCTGAATCCGCGGCTCTTCGCCCGGGGCATGGCCGCCTACGGCTTCAAGGACCACCGCTGGAAGTATGCCGCCGAACTGGAGTATTCCTTCCACGACAAAGACTACCACTCGCTGGAGTTTCCCGTCCACTCGCTGCGGCTTAACTCAGGCTACGACCTCGACTTCATAGGCCAGCACTACTACTTCACCAACGGCGACAACGTGTTTCTCTCGCTCAAGCGCATGACCGACCGCATGGCCACCTATCGCCTGCTCAACAAGCTGACCTACACGCTCGAGCTGCGCAACAACTTCTCCATCACGGCCGTGCTGGGCCACGAACGGCAGTATGCCACGGCTGCCGTGCCCTTTGTCGACGGCTATGGCCGCAGTTTCGGCCACTATGGCGAGACCTCGCTGGGCGTGGAGCTGCGCTATGCCCCTGGTGAGAAATTCTATCAGACGACGTCGATGCGCGTGCCCATCAACCTCGACGCGCCAGTGTTCAGCCTCCGCCACACCCTCGCGCTCAAAGGCTTCGCCGGTACGCGCTTCGCCCTAAACAAGACCGAATTCAACTTTCAGAAACGCTTCTGGATGTCGGCCTTCGGCTATCTCGACACCATGCTCGGCGCAGGCCACGTGTGGAGCGTGTCGCCCTTCATCAGCCTGCTCATGCCCAATGCCAACCTATCCTACACCATACAGCCCGAAAGCTTCGCCCTCATCAACCCCATGGAGTTCATCAACGACAGCCAGGTCAACTGGGAGCTGAGCTACTGGGCCAACGGCGCCATACTCAACTGGGTGCCCGGTGTGCGTCGGCTCAAGCTGCGCGAGGTGTTCTCGTTTCGCGGCGTGTGGGGCCATCTGAGCGCCAAAAACGACCCCGCCTGCAATCCCGCCATGCTGCGCTTCCCCGACGGAGCGGCCGCAAGGGCCATGGACAAGGGACCCTACATGGAAGCCTCAGTGGGGCTTGACAACATCTTCAAGTGTCTGCGGCTCGACTACGTGTGGCGTCTCAACTACCTTGACGTGCCCTATGAAATCGACCGCCACGGTCTGCGGGTGTCCTTCCACATGACGTTCTGATACGGCAATCGCCGCCGAAGCAGCAGAGCTGCGACAGCGGCGAGTGTTATGGATGCCGTGTGTGGGAGCGCCTTAGAAGGGCAGGTCCTCCGAGCTGTTCACGATGGGGGGCACGGGAGCTGCGGGAGCAGCTGCGGCAGGAGCGGCAGCGGGTGCGCCTGCGGCGGGAGCCTCGTTGGCGTCCTCGGCGCGCCAGCCGCGGATGCTGGTGTACCAGCGGCCGTTGTACTCGCGGCTCTCGATGTCGAAGCTCAGGCGAATGCGCTGGCCCACAGTGAGCTGATACTGGTCGGCACGGTCGCCGAAGAAGTCGAAATGTATCTTTTTGGGGTATGTATCTTCGGTCTCAAGAACGTATTCTTTCTTTTTCCAGGCGTTGCCGGTCTTGCTGGTGCCGGTCTGCAGGGGCAGGTCGACAATGATTTTTCCTATTACTTCCATTTATATCGTTTGTATGGTTTGTCCTATGCAAAAGTAATGATAATTGCCGAGGATGCCAAACGCCCGGCCCTACTTTTTTGAAAAAATCTGCGGTTCGGATTGGTGTATGTGTTATGTTTATCATTGGTCCGGTATAATGTTTTTCGCCCATGTCGGAAGTTCCGTGACATACATCTTCTCCAGCTTTCCGTTACTGAGACGGAACTGAATCTGAGCATCCCTATCATTAACTGAATTATCATAGACATACAAGCGGTCAACCAATCGGGCGATAGCCTCACAGTTGATAATGGACTTTGTATATCTCGACACAATCTTGCGAATCGGAACATCATGTCCTCCCTCCATGACTCGCTTCGCGATTCGGGCGGCGTTGATGGACGGGTGACTTGTGGAAATGAAGAACAGTCGGATAAAGAATCCGGCTTCCTTGGCTCTGATCAGGAAATCAATCTTGTCCTCGGCCGAGAAAACTGTCTCGAACACGAAACTACTTTATCGCGAAGACATTGCTCACGCCATTCGGCGCAGTAGTTGGCAGCTTCAAGCACAGCCGTCTGTGAGTTCCAGTCGCCGAACTTGTCATTGGCTATCTGGTCAGGATTGATATAGACAGTGCCGTCGGCCCACTCATGATGAAGGAATTTTTGCGTCACGGAAGTCTTGCCCGACCCGTTAGGCCCGGCTATCACTATGAGTTCCGGTTTCCTTCCTGCCTTAACCATTTATAGCATTGTTAATGCGGTCAGCCCATTTTGCTTTTACAACTTCGGCTTCTCGACGCATTTCAGAGAAATAGGCGGACGTTGCCTGCTCCTGACGCACCTTGGCATCATGAGCAACCTCCTTCATAAGCTGTGCCAGCATTTCGTCACTCGGTTCCTGACCCGAAGTGAAACGGTATGAGTTCATTTCCTGTTCTGACATGTTTTCGTACTGTTAGATTACAAAGTTACAACAATTATTTTAGAGCCCGTTCCCCAATTTATGTTAAAAACGGGGGCGGACAGTCTTTGAGTTATTTTGCTTAAAATCAGAGGGAACATAGCTGTAGCTATGTGACCGATGATTTGAAGCAAAAGAGCCAAAGAATGTCCGTGGCGGTTTCCCATCAGGCTACTAATGATAAATAGGTTAACTAATTGAAAATTATTCTTATTCGATCGAAATCAAAGTTACCAAGTGTTTCGCGTCTTTCAAGCGTCTTAATCCTTTTGGCTCAGTCGTATAACTCGTTATACTCCTTCGCCTGCAAGAATTAATCCATCTTGAAATACACGACCCCCGATTTAACAGAAATTGGGGAACGGGCTCTGATAATTCGGGTTTTACATCCTTTATATCGTACCGGCAAGGTAATACTCTACAAAACTGCTGCTGTCGTTTTATTTTTCGCGCAGGACTCCGCGGTTGTGCTTGCCGAGTATGCTCTCGGCCTGATTGCGGAAGGCTGCGGCTCGCGGGTCGCTGCTCCTGAAGGCGTCGACCACGCGGAAATTGTGGCTGCCGTCGGCGGGCTCGGTGAAGTGGAGGCGGTATGATGCGTCGGCTACGCGCACCTTGCCGTCGACGTCGCGGCTCAGCCTGACGCTCACCACGGCTCCGCCACGGGTGTCACGCGTGCGCATGGCCGAGATGAAGTTTCCGAGCGAGTAGACCACCAGGCAGCGCGTGCCGTCGGGATTGTCGCGCAGCTCCATGGGCTGTATCACGTGAGGGTGCGAGCCTATTATCAGTTCCACGCCCTGCTGCTGTAGCCAGTCGGCCAGGGAGTGCTGCGAGGCGTTGGGCAGCATGTGGTACTCGTCGCCCCAGTGCACGCAGGCGCACACGATTTCGGCTCCCGCCTCGCGTGCCGCGCTGATGTCGCGGGCCATGCGTTCGCGGTCTATGTAGTCCACCGCGGCTCCGCGGGGCTCGATGCCGTTGGTGCCGTAGGTGTAGTTGACGAAGCCTATGCGTATGCCGTTGACGAGGCGTATGTGCGGCATGAGGCTGTCGCGGTCGGCTATGTCGCGGTAGGTGCCTATGTGGTGCAGGCGGCGTGCGTCCAGGGCCTCTATGGTGCGTGCCAGGCCCTTGTCGCGTCGGTCGAGGCAGTGGTTGTTGGCCGTGAGGAACATGCGGAATCCGGCGTCTCTGAGGGCGTCTACGAAGGCTTCGGGGGCATTGAAGCAGGGGTAGCCAGAGTGGGGACCGGGGCCTACGGGTGTCTCAAGATTGACCACGGCGAGGTCGGCGCACATGAACCACGGGGCCACCTGCTCGAAGCACTCCGTGTAGTTCCAGGCATCGCGGCCGCTGCGGGCGTTGTCGAGCTGCACCTGGTGCTGCATGGCGTCGCCGGCGAACACAAGTTCGGCATCGCCTGCGCCGAACAGCAGGCCGAGCAGCGTGATCAGAGGGAGCAGGGCCATGGCGTGAGGTGCGGGGGAGTTATCGTTTGTTGCGGATGTAGGCCGTGACTGTGTTGTGGAGCAGCGAGGCTATGGTCATGGGGCCCACGCCTCCGGGCACGGGGGTGATGTAGCTGCTCTTAGGGGCCACGGCGTCGAAGTCCACGTCGCCCGCCAGCCTGTAGCCTCGGGGGCGCGTTGCGTCTTCCACGCGCGTGATGCCTACGTCGATGACCACGGCGTCGTCGGCCACCATATCGGCCGTGACGAGGCCCGGGCGGCCTACGGCGCTGATGATGATGTCGGCGCTGCGCAGGATGTCGGCCAGGCCCTCGGTGTGGCTGTGGCACACGGTGACGGTGGCGTCGGCGAACATGCCCTTCTGGAGCAGCAGCGAGGCCATGGGGCGTCCAACGATGTTGCTGCGGCCTATGATGGCCACGTGCCGTCCGCTGGTGGTGATGTCGTTGCGTCGCAGCAGCTCTATGATGCCTGCGGGGGTGGCAGGCGGCAGGCAGGGCAGTCCGAGGGCCAGGCGGCCTATGTTCTGCGGCGTGAAGCCGTCCACGTCCTTGTGTACGCTGATGGAGGTGAGCAGCTTCTTGTAGTCGAGATGGGCAGGCAGGGGCAGCTGGATGATGAAGCCGTCGATGTCGCGGTCCTGGTTGAGCGCACGCACCTCGGCCTGCACCTCGCTCTGCGTGGCGCTTGCGGGCAGGCGCACTATGCGCGAGCGTATGCCGCACTCCTCGCAGGCCCGGGCCTTGTTGGTCACGTAGGTGACGCTGGCCGGGTCGTCGCCCACGAGCAGGGCTGCAAGCTGGGGTGTGCGCCTGCGTCGCGAGGCCGTCTCAGCCACGCGTGCCGCCGTGTCGCGCCGCCACTGTGCGGCCGCTGTCTTGCCGTCGAGTATCTTCATCGGCTATCGGCGCATGCCGCGCATCTGGCGCATCATGCCCATGGGGTTCTTCATGGAGGTGACCTGCTGCATCATCTTGCGCATCTGCTCGAACTGCTTGAGCAGGCGGTTGACCTCGGCGGGCGTGGTGCCCGAACCGCGGGCTATGCGCTGGCGGCGCGAACCCTGGTTGAGGATTTCGGGATGTTCGCGCTCCTCGGGCGTCATGGAGTTGATGATGGCCTCTATGCCCTTGAAGGCGTTGTCGTCGATGTCGATGTCCTTGATGGCCTTGCCCACGCCGGGAATCATGGCTGCGAGGTCCTTGATGTTGCCCATCTTCTTGATCTGCTGAATCTGCTTGAGGAAGTCGTTGAAGGTGAACTGGTTGCTGCGGAGTTTCTTGGCAATCTCCTCGGCTTCCTTCTCGTCGAACTGCTGCTGGGCCTTCTCGACGAGCGATACGATGTCGCCCATGCCGAGGATACGGTCGGCCATACGGTCGGGGTGGAAGGCGTCGATGCCGTCGAGGTTCTCGCCTGTGCCGACAAACTTGATGGGCTTGTTGACCACGCTGCGGATAGAGAGCGCCGCACCGCCGCGGGTGTCGCCGTCGAGCTTGGTGAGCACAACGCCGTCGAAGTCGAGGCGCTCGTTGAAGGTCTTGGCCGTGTTGACGGCGTCCTGACCGGTCATCGAGTCGACCACGAAGAGGATTTCGCCGGGGTTGACGGCCTTCTTGATGGCCTCGATTTCGTCCATCATCTGCTCGTCCACGGCGAGACGGCCGGCGGTGTCGACGATGACGAGGTCGTGGCCGTGGGTCTTGGCGTAGTCGACCGCGCGGCGGGCTATGCCCACGGGGTCCTTGACGTCGGGCTCGGTGTAGACCTCGGCGCCGATGCTCTCGGCGAGCACCTTGAGCTGGTCGATGGCCGCGGGGCGGTAGACGTCGCCGGCCACGAGCAGGGGCTTGGCGTGCTGCTCGGCCTTGAGCTTCTTGGCCAGCTTGCCCGTGAAGGTGGTCTTACCCGAGCCCTGCAGACCCGACATGAGGATGATGGCGGGCTTGCCCTTGAGGTTGAGGGGCGCCACTTCGCCGCCCATGAGGGATGTGAGCTCGTCGTTGACGATTTTCACCATCAGCTGCTCGGGCTTGACGGCGTTTATCACGTTCATGCCCAGCGCTTTCTGTTTTACGGCATCGGTGAAGGCCTTGGCTGTGGCAAAGTTCACGTCGGCGTCGATGAGGGCGCGTCGAACGTCCTTGAGGGTTTCGGCTACATTGATTTCGGTGATTTTGCCTTCGCCTTTGAGTATTTTGAAACTTCGCTCAAGGCGGTCGCTTAGGTTGTCAAACATAGATATGCTGCTGGGGAGTAAGGTGTTTAACGGGTTGAGTGGTTTCAGACGAGCCTGTTGGTGGCGGTGTCGGGGAAGATGACGGTTGGCTTGAAGTCGCGTGCCTCTTCGGGGGTCATCGCGCGTAGGCCATGATGATGACGATGTCGCCGGGCTGCACCAGGCGGGCTGCGGCGCCGTTGAGGCATATCACGCCGCTGCCTGCCTCGCCGGGGATGACGTAGGTGTCGAGGCGTGCGCCGTTGTTGTTGTTGACGATGTAGACGCGTTCGCCGGGCAGGATGCCTGCGGCTTCCATCAGGAGGCTGTCGATGGTGATGCTGCCTATGTAGTCGAGGCGTGCTTCCGTTACGGTGACGCGGTGTATCTTTGACTTGAGGATTTCGAGCATCATGACTTGGCGGGGAATGTGATGTTGTCGATGAGGCGCACGTCGCCGCAGTAGACGGTGATGCAGCCGAGGGCTTCGCGGCCTTCGTTCCACTCGCCGAGGGGCTGCATGGTGACGGGGTCGACTATCTCGAAGTATTCCACCTCGAGGCCGGGGGTGGCGTTGACGGCGTCGATGGCTGCCTTGCGCACCTGCTCGACCGTGCCGCCCTGTGCGGCCATGTCGGCGGCCATGCGGAGCGAGCGGTAGATGGCGGGGGCTATGGCGCGCTGTTCGGCGGTGAGGCGTGTGTTGCGCGAGCTCATGGCCAGGCCGTCGGCTTCGCGGTGTATGGGGCAGGGCACTATCTCGCCCTTGAAGCCGATGATCCCGGCCATGCGGCGGATGACGGCTATCTGCTGTATGTCCTTGTGGCCGAAGTAGGCGCGGTCGGGCTCGGCCCACATGAAGAGCTTGCTGACAATCTGTGCGACGCCGTTGAAGTGGCCGGGGCGCATGGCTCCTTCCATGACTTCGGCCACGGGGCCGAGGTCGAACACGCGGGTGTCGGGCTCGGGGTAGATCTCCTCTACGGAGGGTATGAAGGCGAAGTCGACGCCTTCGGCGCTCAGCAGGGCGCAGTCGGCCTCCTCGGTGCGCGGATAGGTGCGCAGGTCGTCGGGATTGTTGAACTGGGTGGGGTTGACAAACACGCTGACAATCACCACGTCGTTGTCCTCGCGGGCTTTGCGCACCAGCGAGATGTGTCCGTCGTGCAGCGCGCCCATGGTGGGCACAAGGCCTATGGTGCGTCCCGCGGCCTTGGCTTCGGCTACGGCACTGCGCAGTTGCTCGACTGTCCTGATTGTTTTCATTTTACGGTTATATAAAATGTGTGCTTTGGTTGGAAGCTTGTTTTCAGCTTGCAAAATTACAACATTTTATTGTGACGGGAAAATATTTGCCAATAAAAAAGAGGCCCGTCGGCGGGCTTGCGCTGGCGGGCTCTCTTGTGGGGGTGCGGCGGCTTGCCGGTTTCAGTCCTTGCTGAAGAGCGACTGGTTGCGGTGGAGCAGCTGGAGGAAGCGAAGGTCGTCGCGCAGGGGAGCGCAGTTGACGCGTCCGTCGGCATACTCGGTCCAGTTGTAGTAGTTGGCATAGCCGTTCTTGAGCGATTTCTCGGCGGCTTCGAGTGCGCGGTCGAAGTCGTCGGCCTGGGCGTAGAAGCAGGCTGCGAGGTAGTTGAGGTAGCCGTCGGTGTCGCTGCTCTTGCTGAGCTCGTCCTCCACCTGCTGGGAGAGCGAGGCGGTGTCGCCGCCGGCGAAGAGGCGTGCGAACACGCTGAGCGAGCGCAGGGGGCTTGCGGAGATGTCGTCGAGGGCCGATACGCGCTGGTAGAGGCCTCGTGCGGCGTTGGGCTGGTTCATGTCATTCTCGAGCACGTTGGCGCGGAGCAGGTAGTAGAGGGGCTCGTCGGCGTGGTTCATGGAGGCTTCGCCGAAGAGCTTCATGCTCTCGTCGTAGTTGCCTTGTGCGGCGTAGGTGAGGGCCATTTCGGCGAGTGCGTCGCCGTTGTCGGGCATGGCTGCGAGGGCGTCGGCCGATGCCTGCAGGGCCTGGGGCAGCTGGCCTTTGTGGCGGAGTATGCGGGCGCGCAGCAGGTGGTAGGGGCCGTTGCCGCTGACGCTTGCGAGGGCGTACTCCACGTTGCCGAGGGCGTCGTCCATGCGTGCGAGGGCAAACTGGCATTCGGCTATGGAGCCGTAGATGCCGCGGTAGTCGTCGAGACGGTTGTCGATGATGTACTGGTAGTCGGTGAGCGCGTCAAGGTAGTGGGCGTGCTCCTTCTCTATGGATGCGCGCAGATAGCGGTACATACCGTTGTCGGGCACCTGCGCCACGGCGTTGCTCAGCGATGCGATCGTTGCGGGATAGTCGGAGTGGCTGAACTCCATGAGGGCATCGATCACCGGCTGTGTGTCGCCATGTGTGCCCAGGGCGAGCAGAAGGTCGTCGACGGCTGCCTGCGATTGTCCCATCTGACGGCGCACTTTTGCGCGGCGCACATATATGTCGGGGTTTGAAGGGTCGAGGGCCACGGCCTGTTCAAGATAGTCGTTGGCCATGCCGAGGTTGTTTTCCTGCATGGCTATGCGTGCGAGGCCGAGCGGAGCCTCTGTGTTGCGCAGGTTCAGGCGCTGCAGGCGCTGATAGTCGGCCTTGGCTTCGGCCAGGTGGCCCGTCTCAAGCTCGGTGTGCGCCTTCATGGAGAGGGCTTTGAGCGAGGTGGGTTCGAGCTGGCAGGCCTTCTGGAGGTCGGGTATGGCGAGTTCGCGTCGGCCTGTCTTGTTGTAGATGGATGCGCGCAGGAGGTACTCGCGGAAGAGGTGGTCGGTCTGCGAGGAGGGCGTGCACTCGATGGCGCGTGTGATGTCGTCGAGGGCCTTGCGGAACTCGTCGAAGTGGTAGTAGTCGTTGGCGCGGCGCAGGAGGGTGTCGTAGTTCTTGGGGTTCTCGCTGAGCTGTTCCTGGTAGACGCGGAACACGGCCTGCGTGACGGGGTTGTTGATGGTCTGGCGGCGTCGCTGGGCGTCGGCAGGTGCGGCTGCGCTTGCCAGCAGGCATACGCCGAGTATTACGGTGCGGATAGACTGGTTCATTCGTGGTTGATGCTGTTGATGGTTGTTCTGAGTCGGGAGAGGCGTTTCAGCAGTGCGGGCAGCAGTTGGAGCGCGAGCATGTTCTTGCCGTCGCTGAGGGCGGTTTCGGGGTGGGGTGTGTCTCTATGAACAGACCGTCGGCTCCGGCAGCTATGCCGCAGCGGGCGATGGTCTCGATGAGGGCCGGACGGCCTCCTGTCACCCCCGAGGCCTGGTTGGGCTGCTGCAGGGAGTGGGTGCAATCGAGTATCACGGGCACGCCTGCGCTCTGCATGACGGGAATGCCACGGAAGTCGACTATGAGGTCGGTGTAGCCGAATGTGGTGCCGCGCTCGGTGACGGCCACCTGGGGGTTGCCGCAGCGGAGCACTTTCTCTACGGCGAAGTGCATGGCCTCGGGGGCGAGGAACTGGCCTTTCTTGATGTTGACCATGCGGCCCGTGCGGCTGCGGCCACGAGCAGGTCGGTCTGCCGGCAGAGGAAGGCCGGAATCTGGAGGATGTCGACATAGTCGGCGGCCATGGCGGCCTCGTCGGCGCTGTGGATGTCGGTGACCACGGGCACGCCGAGCTCCTCGCGCACACTGGCGAGTATGCGGAGGGCGCGCTCGTCGCCGATGCCGGTGAACGAGTCGATGCGCGAGCGGTTGGCCTTGCGGTAAGAGCCCTTGAATACGTAGGGTATGCCGAGCTCGGCGCACACGGGGGCTATGCTGCGGGCTATGTCGAGGGCCATTTCTCGCCTTCGATGACGCAGGGGCCTGCGAGGAGGAAGAAGTTGCAGCAGGGCGATGATTTGAGATATTCGCTTGTTGTCAAGGCGCGGATGGGGTTGTTTTAACGGTTAGTGATGCTGCGGGCGAGCTGGTTGACGATGTGGACCGTGTCGCAGCCCACGAGGGCGGCGGTCTCGGTGCGCAGGCGGTTGTCGCCCATGGTGACGGCCGTGTAGCCGGCGGCCAGGCAGGCTTCTATCTCGCGGGCCGTGAAGTCGCCTTCGGGGCCTATGAGCAGCCTTACGGGGCGTGCGGGCAGGCATGTGGCGGCGAGGAGGCGCCGGCTGACGATGCTCTCGTTGCAGTAGCCCACGAAGCGCTGTTCGCCCTCGGCGGGGTCTTCGGCCAGGTAGGCCGCTATGGGGGTCATGTCGTCGACGCGCGGGAGCAGGGCCTTGAGCGACTGCTTCATGGCGGCCACGGCTATCTTGCGCAGGCGTTCGGCATTGATGTCGCGTGCGCTCGGAGCGGTCGCAGCGGAGGGGAGTGATACGGTCGATGCCTATCTCTACCAGTTTCTCCACCAGCCACTCCATGCGGTCGGTGTGCTTTGTGGGTGCAACAGCCACAGCTATGTCGGCCGGCCACACGCGTGGCTGCTCCTCGACGCTGTCGATGGACAGCAGGGTGTGCTTGCTGTGGGCGATGGCTATGCGGCAGGTGTAGCGGCGTCCGCGTCCGTCGACGCACTGGAGCACGTCGCCCTCGCGCATGCGGAGCACGCGCACGCAGTGCTGCGAATCGCTTTCGGGCAGCACGGGGTTGCGGTCGATGTCGGGGGCGAAGAACTGTATCATCCTGCGGGTGGCTTATTCGGCTTCGAGTTTGACGTCGGCTTCGGCGCGGCGCAGGTCGGTGGTGTTGTCGTCCATGTCGCCGGGTTTTTCGTGGAAGATGAAGAAGAAGAGCACGGCCACGACGAGGGCGTAGGCGGCGAAGATGTACCACGACTCGCGCCAGCCGTCAAGCTGCTGCACGGCGTCGAGGCCGGGTGCGAATACCTTCTTGTTGATGATGAACGTGCCGGCTATCCAGGTGCCGACGGTGGCGCCGATGCCGTTGGTCATGATCATGAACAGGCCCTGGGCCGACGAGCGGATCTCGGGCGAGGTCTGCTGGTCGACGTAGAGGCCGCCGCTGACGTTGAAGAAGTCGAAGGCCACGCCGTAGACCATGCAGGAGAGCATGAGCAGCCACACGCCCGAGGTGCTGGTGTCGCCGAGGCCGAAGAAGCCGAAGCGGAGCACCCAGGCGAGCATGGCCATGAGCATTACGCCCTTGATGCCGAATTTACGCAAGCACACGGGTATGAGCAGTATGCACAGGGCCTCGCTGCACTGAGACAGGGAGATGAGGAATACGGAGTTGGAGGCAAAGAAATCGTCGGCATACTGCTCTACCTGCTTGAAGTGTTCGATGAAGGTGGTGCCGTAGCTGTTGGTGATCTGCAGCGACACGCCCAGGAGCATGGAGAAGATGAAGAAGATGGCCATGTCCTTGCGCTTGAAGAGCTTGAAGGCGTTGAGGCCGAGGGCTTCGGAGAGCGATGCGCGGGAGTCGCGGTTGACGGGGCAGGCGGGCATCGAGAGGGCGTAGGCGGCGAGCACGAGGCTTACGGTGCCGCAGGCTATGAGCTGGGTGTAGCTGTTGGAGAGGGGTGTGCCGTCGATTTTGACGAAGTTGACGAACCACTCGGCTGCGATGAAGCCTACGGTGCCGAACACGCGTATGGGCGGGAAGTGCTTGACGGTGTCGAGGCCTGCCTTGTTAAGGGCGTTGAAGGCCACGGAGTTGTTGAGGCCGATGGTGGGCATGAAGAAGGCTACCGAGAGCGAGTAGAGCAGGAACAGGGGGCCGAACTGCACGTCGCGGCCCATGCTGCCGCCGTAGAAGCCTGCCGCGAGCATGAAGGCGCCTGCCAGGACGTGGCAGAGACTGAACATTTTCTGTGCGGGAATGAAACGGTCGGCCACCATGCCCACGATTCCGGGCATGAATAGCGATACGATACCCTGCATGGTGTAGAACCAGAAGATGTAATCGCCGAGCCCTACGGAACTTAGATACAGGCCGATTGACACTAAATAGGTGCCCCATACGGCAAATTCCAGGAATCCGAGGGCGGCAAGGCGCGTCTTGATAGCTTTCATGAATAGGGTGGTTTTAAGTTTGGTGCAAATTTAATCAATTTATGCGAAATAGCGCTAAATCTCACAGTTTTTAACCATCGGGCGGCGTTCAGGGTGCCTCGCCCTTGCGTCGGCGTATGATGGCGCTGAGGCGTGCGGCTTCCTCGTACTCGTCGCAGTCGATGAGCTCCTGCAGGCGTGCCTCGAGGGTGGCTATGTCGGCCTCGGCTTCGGTGCTTCCGTCGGCTGCGGGGGCGTCTGCATCGGCCTCGGGCACGGGTTCGTCGTCGGGGTCGGCGAGGATGAAGCCTGTCTCGTCGATGATGGCGGGGGTGGTGAAGATGGGTGCGTGGGTGCGTATGGCCAGGGCTATGGCGTCGGAGGTGCGGGCGTCGAGGCAGATGGTGCGCTCGCCGTCGCTGAAGCTGAGCTCGGCGCTGAAGATGCCGTCCTCGAATCTATATATGAACACGCGCGTGAGGCGCACGCCGAAGGCCTGGGCGAAGGTGTTGAACAGGTCGTGGGTGAGGGGCCTGGGCGTGATGATGCCTTCGAGGGCTATGGCTATGGACTGGGCTTCGGGGGCGCCGATGACCACGGGTATGCGGTAGGGGCCGTCGACCTGCGCGAGCAGCAGGGCGTAGGCGCCGTTCTGCAGCTGGTTGTAGCTGAGGCCCATTACGCGCAGGGGGATGAGGGTGTCGTCGTTGTCTTCGTGCATGGCTTCAGAGTTGTACGGCGGGGCCGGTGATGAGGCCGGAGCCGTAGCAGATGGTGTGGTCTTTGTCGTAGAGCACGGCGAACTGGCCGGGGGCTATGCCCTGCACGGGTTCGTCGCTGCGCAGCACGTACTCGCCGCCCTGCCCGGTGGAGAGGAGGCTGAGGCGCCCGGGGATGAAGGCGGGTGCGTGGCGGTTCTTGAAGGTGAGCTGCACGCCGCCGTCGGGGAGGCCGTCGGGCCAGGGGTTGCGGGTGATGAAGTGCATCTCGGTGAGGTGGAGCGTGCGGCCGTACTGCTTCTCGGTGTCGTAGCCCTGCGAGACGTAGATGACGTTGTCGTGGACGTTCTTGCGCACCACATACCAGGGTCCGCCGCTGAGGCCGAGCCCCTTGCGCTGGCCTATGGTGTGGAACCAGAAGCCGCGGTGCTCGCCGAGCTTGCGTCCGGTCTCTAGTTCGATGATGGGGCCGGGCTTCTCGCCGAGGTGGCGGCGGATGAAGTCGTTGTAGTTGATCTTGCCGAGGAAGCAGATGCCCTGCGAGTCCTTGCGGAAGGCGTTGGGCATGCGTGTGGCTACGGCTATCTCGCGCACGCGCGCCTTGGGCAGGTCGCCGATGGGGAACATGAGGTGGCGCAGCTGGTCGTAGGTGATGCGGGCGAGGAAGTCGGTCTGGTCCTTGACGGGGTCGGGGGCGGTGCCGAGCCATCGTGAGGCCGTCGCCTCGAGGCGTGGTGGCGTAGTGGCCCGTGGCGGTGCGGTCGAACTCGTGGCCCCAGCGCTCCTCGAAGAATCCGAACTTGATGATGCGGTTGCACATCACGTCGGGGTTGGGCGTCAGGCCGCGGCGCACGGTGTCGAGGGCATACTGCATGACGTTGTCCCAGTACTCCTCGTGGAGCGATACCACGTCGAAGGGCAGGCCGTAGCGGCGTGCTATGAAGTTGCACATCTCGATGTCTTCCTCGGCCGAGCATTCGCCGTTTTCGCCGGCTATGCGTATGTAGAACAGGTGCAGGTTGTGGCCCTGCTCGAGCAGCCGGTGCACAGCTATGGCGCTGTCGACGCCGCCGGATATCAGAACGGCTATGTTCATTGCTGCGATACCATGACGTTGAACACTTGGAGCGCCATTGTGTAGGGACGGTCCTTGAGCACGATGCGGTTTTTCTCGTCCATGAGGAAGACTGCGGGGCTGATGCGCAGCTTGAAGTAGTCGTCGGGGTCGGGCAGCACGCCGCGGGTCCACTGCTCGGGCATGCGGCCGAGGGCCTCGCGCTTGGCGTCGGTGAGGGGCCCGGCGAAGAGCCAGGCTATGTGCAGGCTGCCTGCGTCGACGAGGCTGCGCGTGGCGGGGTCGATGCTGAAGCGTATGGAGGCCGTCGTGGAGGCCGTGTCGTCGATGTCGGCGATGACTACCATGGTGGCCACGGTGTCGGCCTCGAAGAGGGCCGGGGCGCCGTCGGGGGTGGTGTAGGCGATGGCGGGCAGGGCCTGGCCGAGGGCTGTGGAGTTGATGCGTCGCAGGTCGCGGGCAAAGCGGCTGCGCTGAGCTTCGGGCACCTTGCGCGAGGTGGCTGCGGCGGCTGCGAAGGGCATGTAGAGCTCCTCGCTGACGAAGTCGGCCGAGTCGCTGTAGACGTGGCGTTCGGCCATGTCGGCGAGGCTGAGCAGCTTGCGTCCGTCCTTGGCCACGGAGGCTATGAGCGTCTTGATGGCTCGGTGGGCGGTGTCGGGTGCGCAGTAGGGCATGAAGGAGACCCAGTCGGCGAAGGCGCGGTTGAGTCCTTCGGGCTGGTCGAAGACCTTGCGCAGGTCGGCGCGGTCCCAGAAGTGGTAGACGAGGAAGTTGCAGCGCTCGCGCAGTATGGTGAGGCCTTCGGGTGGCTGCGGGTAGGGGAAGAGGTGGTGCTCTTCGGGCGCGGTCTGTGCGGCGGCTGCGAGGGTCATGGCCGCGATGGCTGCGGCTGTGGCCGTGAGTCGCTTGAGGCTCATAGTGCGAGCAGCTCTTCTATCTTTTCCTTGATAGCCTCGTAGCTCTGAGAGCCTGCGAGACGCAGCGATGTTTTCTTCCCATCCTTGAAGAACAGGATGGTGGGGAGTGCCATTACACGGCATTCCACGGCGAGGTCGTTCTGCTCGTCCATGTTGTATTTGCCCACGACCACGCGTCCCTCATATTCCTCGGCTATCTTGTCGATGGTGGGGGCCATGGCCACGCAGGGGCCGCACCATGTGGCCCAGAAGTCGATGACCACGGGCTGTCCGCTTGCGATGATGTCGTGTACGTTTTCGTCGGTAAGTTCTTGTGCCATTGTATGTTTGTGCTTAGGGGTTTATGATGTCATTTCACTCGGTGGAGTTCGTAGTCGATGTCGTTGAGGTCGAGGGCCTGGAGGCCTGCTCGGGTGAGGGGGAAGCGCTTGACCGAGCGCATGCGCAGGCGGCGGTTGTAGCGCGGCGAGTAGATGTCAAAGGAGAGCGAGCCCATGGCCGTGCGGGGGTCTTCGGCGAGGTCGCGTTCGCCCTGTGCGATGATGTCGTTGAGTATGGCTGCGGTGTTGCGGTCGAGGTTGTCGTCGGCCATGCGGAGGACGACGCCGTCGACGAGCTGTCCGCGCACGTCGTCGAGGGGGATGACGGAGTCGAGGCGGAAGCGTATTTCGCCGCCGAAGCGGCCTGCCGTGTAGAGGCCGCGCACGAGTATGGGCGTGCCGGGCTGGCAGAGGGCTCCGAAGGCGTGGATGTTGCGGCCGAAGAGCACGATTTCGGTGGTGCCGGTGAAGTCTTCGAGCTTGACGATCTGCATGGGTTCGCCTTTGCGTGTGGTCTTGGGGGTGTTGGCTATGACCATGCCTCCGAAGCTCACTTCCATGCCTTCGGCGGGCTGCAGCTCCTCGCGGCGGGCGAGGGTGCAGGTGACGCCGTGGTTGAGCTCAACGTAGTAGGGGTCGAGGGGGTTGCCGGAGATGAAGATGCCGACGAGCTCGCGTTCGCGCTCGAGGCGGGCGACGTCGCTCCAGGGCACGGCGTGCTGTATGACGGGGCGGCTGGCTGCCTGCACGATTTCGTCGTCGTCGCCGAAGAGCGATGCCTGGTGCTCCTGCCGTGCGTTCTGCACCTGCTGGCCGTAGCGCACGAGGGTGTCGCCGAAGGTGCCTCCGCGGGAGGTCTCCAGGAAGTAGTCCTCGCGGCTGAGCTCGCGGAAGCAGTCGAGGGCTCCGGCCAGGGCCAGGCATTCGAGCGACTTGCGGTTGATGGCCTCCGGCGGGCACGCGCTCCACCACGTCGTAGATGTCGCGGTAGGGGCCGTTGAGGTCTCTTTCGGCTATGATGGCTTTGGCGACGCTCTCGCCCACACCCTTGATGGCCATGAGGCCGAAGCGTATGTCGCCGCCGGCGTTGACGCTGAAACTTATGCGCGACTCGTTGATGTCGGGGCCGAGCACGTGATCTTCATGCTCTTGCACTCGTCCATGAAGCCGGTGAGCTTGGTGATGTCGCTGAGGTTGCGGCTGAGCACGGCGGCCATGTATTCCGGCGGATAGTTGGCCTTGAGCTAGGCGGTCTGGAAGGCCACCCAGCTGTAGCACGTGGCGTGGCTCTTGTTGAAGGCGTAGGAGGCGAACTTCTTCCAGTCGTCCCATATCTTGTCGAGCACCTTGGGGTCGTGGCCGTTGGTCCTGTCCGCCCTTGATGAATACTTCCTTGAGGGCTTCATCTTGTCTATGAGCTTCTTGCCCATGGCCTTGCGCAGGGTGTCGCTCTGGCCGCGGGTGAAGTTGGCGAGCAGGCGCGACAGCAGCATGACCTGCTCCTGATAGACGGTGACGCCGTAGGTGTCCTTGAGATATTTCTCCATCTCGGGGATGTCGTAGACTATGGGCTGCGCGCCGTGCTTGCGGGCGATGAAGTCGGGGATATAGTCCATGGGGCCCGGGCGGTAGAGGGCGTTCATGGCTATGAGGTCCTCGAAGGTGGAGGGCTGGAGCTCGCGCAGGTATTTCTGCATGCCGGCCGACTCAAACTGGAACGTGCCGATGGTGCGGCCCTCGCAGTACAGCTCGTAGGTCTTGGGGTCGTCGATGGGTATGTTGTCGATGTCGACGTCGATGCCGCTGGCGCTGCTTGATGTTGGCGATGGCCTCCTTGATGATCGAGAGGGTCTTGAGGCCGAGGAAGTCCATCTTGATGAGGCCGGTCTCCTCGATGACGCTGCCTTCGTACTGGGTCACGAGCACTCTGCCGTCTTTCTTGTCGACGGCGGTGCTGACGGGCACCCAGTCGGTGATGTCGTCGCGGCAGATGATGACGCCGCAGGCGTGCACGCCGGTGTTGCGCACGTTGCCTTCGAGGGCGAGGGCATACTTGAGGGTGTCCTTCACGAGCGGGTTGGGGTTGCGCAGCTCGGTCTTGAATTCGGCCACGTGCTCGTAGCAGTTCTTGAGTGTGGTCTTCAGCTCCTTGCCGTTGACCTCGGGCATGCGCTTGGGCACGAGCGTGGCCAGGCGGTTGCTCTCGGGCAGGGGCAGCTGCTCCACGCGGGCCACATCCTTGATGGCCGACTTGGCGGCCATGGTGCCGTAGGTGATGATGTGGGCCACCTTCTCCTCGCCGTATTTCTCGGTGACATAGCGCAGCACGTCGGCGCGGCCGTCGTCGTCGAAGTCGACGTCGATATCGGGCAGCGAGATACGGTCGGGGTTGAGGAATCGCTCGAACAGCAGGTCGTACTTGATGGGGTCGATCTGGGTGATGCCCAGGCAGTAGGCCACCACCGAGCCGGCGGCCGAGCCACGGCCGGGGCCTACCGAGACGCCGAGCTCCTTGCGGCCAGCGTTGATGAAGTCCTGCACGATGAGGAAGTAGCCCGGGAAGCCCATGGTCTTCATGATGTGGAGCTCGAAGCGTGATGCGCTCCTTCAGCTCGTCTGTCAGCGGCGAGCCGTAGCGGCGCTCGGCACCCTCGTAGGCGAGCTTGGCCAGATAGTCGGCCTCGAACTTGATGCGGTAGAGCTTGTCGTAGCCGCCGAGCTTGTCGTATCTTGGCCTCGCCCTCCTCGGGCGCAGACCACGCTGCCGTTCTCGTCGCGGGTGAACTCGTCGAACAGGTCCTGCTCGGTGATGCGCGCGCGGTACTCCTCCTCGGTGCCGAAGCTCGGCCGGTATCTCGAAGAAGGGCATGATCGGGGCGTGGTCGATGGAGTAGGTCTCGACCTTGTCGAGTATCTCCAGGGTGTTGGACAGCGCCTCGGGCAGGTCGGCGAACACGCCGTTCATCTCGGCCTGCGTCTTCAGCCACTCCTGCTTGGAGTAGAGCATGCGGTCGGGGTCGTCGAGTAGTTTTGCCGGTGCTGAGGCATATCAGGCGGTCGTGGGCCTCGGCGTCCTCTTCGTTGGTGAAGTGCGAGTCGTTGGTGGCCACGAGCTTCACGTCGTATTTGCGGGCGAGCTCTATGAGCTGCGGCTCGATGCGGCGCTGCAGCTCGTAGGCCTCGTGGTTGGCGCGGGCACAGTGGCCTTGTGGCGCTGTATCTCGATGTAGTAGTCGTCGCCGAAAGTCTCCTTCCACCATGCCACGCATCGGTCGGCGCCTTCTTCATCGCCGGCAGTAAGCAGTTTCGGCAGTTCGCCGCCGAGACATGCTGAGCATATTATCAGCCCTTCGCGATGGGCTGCGATGGTGGGCTTGTCGGTGCGGGGATGGGAGTAGTATCCCTCGGTCCATGCCTGGCTGACAAGTTTGATGAGGTTGTGGTAGCCCTTTTCGTTCTTGGCCAGGAGTATGAGGTGGCGGCCCGTGTCGCGCTTGTCGACGTGGGTGTGCAGGTCCTGCTGCGCCACGTACACCTCGCAGCCCACGATGGGCTTGAACAGGCGCCTGCGCTGCTCCTCGGCCTCGGCTTCGGCGCGTTCGGCAGCCTCCGCGTCGCCCTCCTTGCGGGCCTTGTCGGCGGCCTTCTGCGCTTCCTTGATGGCGTCCTTCACCTTGCCGTTCTTCTTGGCCACATAGTTGAGAAACTCCTTGATGCCGTACATCGTGCCGTGGTCGGTGATGGCAACGGCGGGCATGCCGTCGGCAATGGCTTTGTCGACGATGCTGGCGATGGACGACTGTCCGTCGAGCACGGAGTACTGCGAGTGGACGTGGAGATGAATGAAGGGCGTCATGCGGTGTATCGGTTTTAGCTCCCAAAGTTATCATTAAATCATAACTGTCTGTAATTTAATTACGTGCGTTTGCGTGGGCGCTTTCGAGTAACAAACAGCTTGATTATTAGAACCACTTTTTCGTTATGTATGTCGCAAAATTACAAAAAAATAATGACTCTTCGGCTAACCTTTAAGCATTATTCATTCAATCGTCAATCTATCATAAAAAACACGCCTTTCATGCGCTGCGACAGTCCATTTTCCCCAATCTTGGTTGTGATTTTCTCGCACAGGTATCTACGGCCACCGATGTTGAATACGGACTGGGGGTCCGGCACCTCGTCTGAAAGGAATTCTATGGTGTACTTCTGTCGCGTGTCGATGTGGTGTGTGGGCTTGAAGCGCCCTCCGTTCAGGCGCAGCAGGTCGCACATCGGCTCGAACATATGCATAAGCGTCTGGGGTTGATTCAACACTCTGCTGTATGGAGCGTAGTTATATACAAACGCGGTTGGTGGCCAATCAAGGCTTGAATTCACGTGTCCGTTTTCGCCATCCCAAAAGGCAACATATAGTTTATCGTATAGCGACGTATTCTTTTCGCGCTCGCCGCCCGCGAGAACACGCGCTGCTATGGTTTGGCTCAGCCTCTCGGACCTCTCTTCTTCTGTTTCGTATAGCGGATATGTGTCCTCGAGCTCATAGTCGCAGTCCGTGTTGAACTGCGGCGCGAGAAACATCTCGAAATGGTGGTCGAAGCACGCAGGGACGATTTTGAGTTCCTCGGTTGCCGCGTCATCATCATCAACCACTATTCTTGGTCCAAAGATATTCACAGGCTGCAGAACATTGTGGTAAATCTGGCCATCAGCACCAGGATAAGAGGACACGGTGCGGAGGATGAAGTATGTGTCAGCGTCTTCTGCATAAAGAAGCTTGTTCTCCGGGCCACGCGTCGTCTCGGTAGTATAATTATATTCAGCGTTCTCCGCGTACATGACGTTCACGCTGGGATACTTGATTACTCGAGAGCTCCAGGATTTGATAAACCAAGGGCAATTCCAATATTTGTCCATCTCATGCCCACCATCGGCGTAGGCGAGATTCTTCATGTCGATGTAATTGCTCTCGCACAGCTCCTCCTTGCTGATTTCAGAAGAGAACTCAGAGATGACGTTCTTGAGAGTTACGCCCGGAAGCGCTTCATTGATGTCTGAATAAAATCGGAAATATGCAGTTTTGTCGATTCTGTTTATTTCAAATTCGCCACGCAGAAACAGCTCCAGCTGCTCGATGAACTCCGAGAGAGACCACTCAGGGAGGTATCTGTAATTCTGCGTCGCCTGACTCGGGGTGGAGTTACAGACGACGAGGAACCTGAGGTCTGTTCTGTGAATTTCCGACAGGTCGCACGTGAAGCCGACGGATTTAAAAACGGCCTGAATCAGATGCACAAGGTAGTGCATCTCGGAGTTCATTCCGTAGATCCATCCGCTGTCATCATCGTTGGGGTGGTTGTACGCCACATTGCTGTCGCTGTTACACCAGCGCAGCCTGAGCCCGATGAAGTCCGGGTCGTCAATACTTCGGGTCCACTCCGAAGGCTTCAGGCCTTCATCCTGCTGCGGCTGGCGAATAATGCCCTCGTATGATACGGGCAGTTCGTTAATCATGATGCTGTCCCAGTCATCATGGAAGTTGGTTGCAGACTTCCCCGAGAGGAACTGGCCCTTTACTTCTGACGCGGAAACGCCCACCACAACCAAGGCTCCCGAGATCTGGAGTCGGCCGGACATGATGCGGCAGTCGTATATGGCTTTTCCGGCGCGGACGTCCTTGCGATTGATATTGCCGAATATCTCAGCGTTCTCGGCGCAGCCTACGATTGGAAATACAATAGACAGGGAATAGGAGTCTGCTCCCGAAAACCGATGGTTCTCGAATGAGAGCTCGAAGGTGCTGCCTTGTTTGATGTATGCCTGCCTGCCGTTTATCTGAATGATCATCTTTTTTGTCTGTTTCTTGGTGTCTTGTTTGCCATAAGACGGTTGTATTCATCCTCGGCTGCTTTTATGCCATATTCACCGGCGACGGTATTAACCGTCACAAATGGCTCATCGAGACGCGCAGCCAAGCGCCTCATAACGTCGACATACTCGGCGTTCTGAGCTACAACAAAAGTGCTGTTCCGGCCTTCGGCAATTCTGTCCGCGGATATTCTTGAGCTGATGGCCGGAGAAATAGCGGCCATTGACACGTCGGCCGAGCCAAGGGAGCCGATTTTATTCGTTCGCCGCGCATACTCGAGCGCGTCGATGAAGGGGCGCGCAACAGGGCTGTTCACGAGGGACTGAGGTGCGACCCATTCTCCGGCATGAACTACCCCGGCTACGTCATTCCGATTGCCCTTCTTTGTAAAACCGCCCTCCATGTAACCCTGCGACTCTGCAACCTGCTGCTGTTTTTTAATATTCGCAACCTGTATCATGCCCGTTGCGACCGCCAGAGCGGCAGCGGCCGGCGCCAGTGCCGGACCCACGATGGGAATAGCCAGCGTCGACGAGTATGCGTTCAGCGCGGCAGTAGCGGTCTGCGCAATAGCCTGTACAACCTGCATGGAGAACATTTTCCTATTGGCGTCCGCCTTCGCTTTCGCCACCTCCTTCTCGCGAGCGAGCTCGAGTCGCTTGATCTTCGCGTTGTTTCCTTCGGCATACTGGATTTCGTGGTCATACCTCCGGTCGATGGCGGCGATTTGAATCTCAAGGTCCGCCTGGATGCTTTCGGAGAGCTGTGAGAACAGCGCCCCGACGTTGTTGGCGATGAAATTCAGGCTGCCGGCCAGGGCTCTGCCCCCATCGCTCTCAAGCCACTCGCCGATTTTCTGCATGGCTCCGCTGTGCTGATCAACTTCGTTATCCGCCGCGGCTTGATTGTATTGCTCCGCGAGTGCGAGTTTCGCCGCCTGGAAGGTCTGCTCAAGTTGTAGCAACTTCTTTTTGTTGCCAGCAGCCTTTGCGACCTCGTCGTTGTAGATGCTCGTCAGGGTCGCGATGCCGGATGCATAGTTCGCGTCATCCTCTTCGCTCGGCTTGCCGAAATATTTCTTTTCAAAAGCCTCTCTTTTAGCCATCGACGCCTCGAGCTCTTTCTGCCGTTTTTCAGCAAGCTTGACCTGGTAGCTCTGATAAGCCTCTCGCGCACGCGCATTTTCTTCCGAACCCTCCTCTGAGAGGTCGACCATGTTTTTTAGGTGGCGCGCCTCCATCTCCTCCAACTCGTGGTGGTACGCGCTCAAAGAGATGCGCCCCTCTATGAAGCTCTGGGCCAGCTGCGCTTTCTCGAGTGCATACAGCATCTGCTCGTCTTCGAGCACAAGCGCATTCGCGTCGCCGAGCTGCTTATTTCTCAGGCCCTCATACTCAGCTGTCAGTTCAAGCTTTTCCTTTTCTGATAAATCCGTGCGCCGGAGTTTTCGTTCAAGGTATTCGAGCTCTATGTTCTCCATGCGTGCAGTGTAGTCTGAGATGGTATACAGCTGCTTTTTGCCCTCCGCGTCGACGATGGTTCCTGTCTCTTTGGCGATTCTCGCCTTGGCCTGCTCCATGTCTCTCCACTCATCTTCGGCTTTGAACTTGTTACCTTTTTCGCTGCCGTTGGTGCCCGGGGTGATTGTTGGCTCGCCATCGACTATGCCTCTGTCTGCGGCTGCGGGCGCTCTAAAACCGGAGATTGAATCCGCCTGAAAATCGTATATTTTATTAATGTAAGCATCTGCGTCGACGCTGTTCTCGACCAGAAGTGTCTGCCCGTTTGCCAATACAACCTGAGAGAATTTCCCGGTGCTCTTCATATTCTGAAGCTTTCCGAGAGCATCGTTGAGTCCTGCGGTATCGAGTGACCTGAATTTCATGTCTGCGGTGTTGAAATTCTGGTCGTTGAGCCTTCGCGAGAGAGACCATGCCGCCTGGGCCTCTTCGCGTTTATTCAGTACATCGCCGAGCGCACTACTACCCTGTGTGTTCCCCCTGGATGATGCGCGCCACTTGCGCTTGCTGCTCCTGTCTCTATACATGCCAGCGCTCCTGAGGAAGCGCTCGGAGTCGGAGGACAGTCCGCCTCCCATAATCTCGTCGCTGAGGCGCTGAGTCCACTCGCCGACCTCGCGTTCCGTGAGGCGACGTCCATTGTCTCCGATGCGTAAAGCCTTGAGGCCCTCGTTGAGCTCGGCAGCAGTATCGCTCCAGGTCTTATTGCGCGTGTCGTCTGCGTTTTTATTGGCTTCTGCCAAACCTCGCGCTCGAGCACTTTCATTGGCAGACGCAGTCACAGCCCTGTATGCCGCATCGACATCCTGCAATGTTTCGATTTCTCGGCCGAGCCCCTGCAGGTATCCGCCAAACTGCGAAATGATCGCACTCTTAGCGTTCTCATATTCGCGGGTACCTCGCTCTGCGAGCTTCAATCTATTGAATAACGTATCAATATCCCGTCGCTCCGTGTCGAGCTCGGCATGTAGAGCTCCGGCTGCCTCCGCAGCTCTTTTTTGAGCCTTCGTGACTTCGTCCGTATGGCTCCTCAGAGTAATAAGGGCTGCTGCGACGGAAGCCACTGTTGCCACTATCTTAAGCCATGGTATCGCGGTGAGGCTCACATTGAGAAGCCTCATGGCTGCCGTGGCGCTGCCGGCTCCGCGTGTTATTGCAATCATGCCCACGCGGCCCAGCTTTCCCGCCGTCGAGAAGGCGGCACCGAGCGCGGTGACGCCCCTGGAGGTTGCAGCCAAGGTTGCATGGGCAATGGCTGCTGCCTTCGTGCGAGCGATACTCACGGCCACAACTGCATTGTATGTCGCCAAGGTTACGACGAGAGCTGTAATCTCCTTCTTGTGTGCGATGACAAAAGAAGTCAGGCGGTTGAGCACCTCGAGAATCACCACGGTGGGTCGGTTCAGTGCTCCCATGACCGGGAAGAGTTTCTCGCCGAGCTCGACCCTGAGCTCATTGATTCTGTTCTTAGCCTTGTCTACCTTGGCAGCTGCTGTATCGTTTTGGATTGCGAATTCGTTGCCTACCGACACGCCTTCGGCGAAAGCCTTATTCGCCACCTCCTGCTGCTGCTTCAGTTCGTCGATATGTCCGGCGAGGGCTGAGAGCACCGGAACAGCTCTGGCGCCATCAGTCTTCATATCTCCGAATACGGTGGCGAGCTTCTCCATGCCTCCGACGCCTTTGAGGTGCTCGAAGAGCATGATCAGCGCGCCATTCATGTCTGTCTTCACGGTTGCCGCGAATTTCTGAATATCAAGGCCGGCCGCCCGGGCTATTTTCTGAGGGTCCTTATAAATTTTCATGACGAGCTGACCCATAGCGGTGCCGGCTGCTTCTACGGCAAGATTCTGTGTGTCAAGCACAGCGGCGAAGGCCATGATCTGCTGCATGGTCATTCCGGATTGCGCGCCGATACCGCCCAGGCGGGAGGCGAACTCAGCAAGGTAAGGCTTGGAGGCTGCACAGTTCTGAGATAGAACGTTAATGACTGAGCCGGTCTTCAGCAGTGCGTCCTCAGTGCCATACTGCTGCTCGATGCCGAAGATTCCGTTCAACTTGGCCAGTGTGATGACAGCTTCGCCACCGAGATCCTCCAGTGCGACATTCACTTTATCAGCGCCTCTCACGAAGCCGGCCAAGTCCTTGATGGATGTTTTGCCCAGGCGACCTGCCTCCTGAGCGAGCATGAGCAGCTGCTCTCGAGGCGTCCTGGTGTCGATTCGAGCCAGCTCCTTATTCAGCTCAGCGACGCCGGCGACATCGAGGCCGGTAAATTTCCGGGTGTTCGCCTCTTCGGTGTCTCGAGCTTTGTATGACTCCACGGATTGTCGGGCAATCGACATCAGACCGGAGATGGAGGCGCCAGCACCGAGCGCCATCAGGCCAATACTTTTGAACGAATCAGCAATCCTCGAAGACTGTGCCTCCTGTACTCTGAGACTCGCATTCACCTTGTCGACTTCGGATTTTACCCTGCGAATTTTCACGACCTGCGCATCCCACGCGGCTGTGCCGCGCTGCATCCCGTTGAGCTCCGTGCGCAGCTGCCTCATGACTTTGTTGAGCTCCTTCGGCGTTGCGGAATCGAGCCGCCTCATAACTTGCTCGGCAGAGCGACTGGATGACTGCATTCGATCTATCAGTGACCGCGTCCGATTCAACTCCGCCTGCAGGCCCTTCAGTTTTACTTTGTCGCCCGCCTTCGCGGCTTGAGTTATATTCTTTTCTAGCCGAGAGGCTTCCGTCCGAAGCAGAGAGAGAGTCTTCCTCGCTTCGGCTCCGTTTACACTTAAAGTTACAGTTGCGTCCGTGGAATAATTAGCCATTTTGCGTCTATTTTCGCAGCGAAAGTAGTTGCAGAATTAACCTCGGCAAAAGACGCATAAAGCCTGATTTGCAGACAAGAAAAGCCCTGTCGGCAAGCGCGGATGCCGACGGATTGGGATGAAATTTACCGTCCGTAAACCCGTAGCGGTTGTAATTCGCTAAGTTTCAACGGATAGCAAGGCTCTGTGGGGTTTATCTGAGTATGTTGCTCAGATTTCACCCGCCAACGCCTGAGTGTGGGCAGCGCTCTCGCTCCCTATGTTTTGCCGCTATATGCCTTAGCCTCTTGTTTTTGCCGCTTTCAGTCTACGGTAGACCACTATTACACAGGCGGCGAGGGCCAGCAGAAAGACCAGCTTGTTTGTGGCTGCCGGCTCAGCGATGGTCGTCTGCTGTTTCTGTGTCTCTTGGGTGTGTCGTTCCTCGGTGGACGAGCTCGCCTCGCATTGTTCCGCGACGAGTACGCCGGCTTGAGTTTGCGCCTCGGATCGTTGACTCAGCCTCGGCTCGTCGAGTTCCACTGTGACGTTGGGGTGGTGGATGACCACGTCGCCCATGAGGGCGCTGTCGGCGCAGAAGTGCAGGCGAATTGCCGATGCGAGTGCCAGCAGCTCGGATGCTCCATTAAAGGACTGCTCGAGTCGCTCCACGCCATGATGAGAGACATCGGCGTGCGAGTTAGACGAGCTGTCACTTTGAACATTCTTCTGAGACTGGCAACTGGTAGCAGTCATCAGCATTATTACAAAAAGCCACCTGATCATATATCGGAATACTCTGATGTGGCATCGAAGCTCGGGCATGCCTTGTTGGCGAAATCGCGATGGGAGTGGATTCTCGCGTGCGGGAACTGCTGGCGCAGTTTTCGGAGGAGGGCTCTGAGTGATGCCTTTTGAGCCGGCGTTCGATTGTCGATGGCAGGGTAGGGTTTGCCCTTAGTCAGGTCGACGCCGCCCGCATAACAGATGTTAATGGCTGTGGCGTTGTGACCGCGACAACCATTTGAGACGCGCTCAATCGGCAGCAGCTCGACGATTTTCCCATCAGCCTCGATGAAGTAGTGATACCCGGGAACACGCCACCCGTAGCATCCGCGCGACTTTGGCCCGGTGTGAAAGAATACAATGTCGCCGGCTTTGGCGCTCTGGTTGCCTGCCGAGCAGTGGATGATGATCTTTTCTATTTTACGCATGCTTGTCAACTTCGGGGATGTGAATATCGAAATGTCTCTCGGTTTTGTCTATAAGCAGCCGACTGGCTATCATGGCCCACTTCGCTCCGTTGCACGACGCGGAGTTCTCGAGGAACGACCAGAACTGCCATCCGCACACTGCCCCGGCTACGATCTTCGTGATGCTGAACGGGAGTTCGTTGGCAATATGGATTTGAGCGAAGTACACCAGGAGTACGACTGCGTAGACTTCAATCAGGGTGCGGAAGATGTGCCGCATCTTCTCGGAACGGAGTTTTCCAGTCGCCTTCTCCGGATGTGCCTTTCTGACTCGTTGAGCCAAACGCCAGGCAGAGTAGCAGTCGAGGAAGATGAAGCCAGTGCAGATGTAGAGGTACGGCAGTGCCGGCTCGATGACTGCGAAGGCTGCCGTCAATACTGTCATCATCAGCCTGCCGGCTAAGGAAATGAGTTCGGAATTATTCATGGCTGTTGGTTATTAAGTGTTCCTGCGAGCGCGCTTGCGGCTATCTCTTTGGCCGCCGAGCGCCAGGACTGCATTTCGGTGAACTCGTCGAGAACTGAGGGGGAGGTGGGGGAAGCAAGGTAGTTGTTGACGATGGCCTGCATAGCATCGGCGGTGTAGCGGGCGTTCACGAGAGCTGCGACGATTGCGTCGTACTCCCAGTTCCAGGGATACATGATGATGCGGATGTAGCCCTCTCCCTCGGGGGCGAGCTCATGGGTGCGCTCACCACGGCGGGAGTCGTAGGTGGCAGCGGTGTCGGCAGGCACCTCGACGGTGTATGCTGGCAATCCGCAGTGGCGACGATGGATTAGTTTGTATTGTTTCATATTCGTTGAATTTAGAAGGCGCAGCAGGGGCGTATATTATAAGTAGTATTCTTCGTATAAGGGTGCCCCTCGACGCGTGACATAACACCAAACATAATGCCTTGACCCGAACGAGCATACAACTCCGTAGATGTCCATTTCATATAGGAATTGAGGTCCTGGAAGACGCCGGCATTGTATGCCTTTGAGAATATGGCATGCTCATTCTCTCCATTATAGCCTTGATGACGGAAATATGCCAACCAGGCTGCTTCACCTGCCGAGGGGAGAAACCAATGACGGCAGCGAAATCGTTCATGCAGAGTTTCGCCGGAGCCTACCGCAGGCTCCCAAGCGTGGCACAGGGAGGCGGCAGGATAATAAAACTGCATATACGCCTCATCGTTGCCATTATTAGTTTTTGCCTCATCGCACAGGCGCTGCAGGCATTCGAACAGACTCTCGCCGGGGCTCTCTGCAGGGATTGGAAGGTTTGCGGAAAGAGCGCTATCCGAGAGAATTGTATCGCGATGCTTGACGATCTTCAGCGTATTAGCCATACCCACGGGCAACCTGTCGCCGGCTCGATATCCGGCCAATTCGCTGCCCAAAGGGGAGAAACCTATGAAAAGATGCTCTCCTGCGGGGTACTGTTTCAGGCCGTTGACTGATGAGTCATCGGCGAAGGCGTCGAACTGCCAGGTTCTGTCGCCGGGTCCTGAATCATTGAGCAACGCCACATTATAAACATCATATTCAGGATTGTCATCAAGGGAAAGGTCTGGAAAGTTCGCGTTATAAATGCCCCAGCAGACCTGTCGCGAGTGGTCCTTCAATGCGACCATCATCCTCTCTTCAGGGTTTTCGGGATTGATGTAGAAGCAGACACCAACAGGGGTCTTGCCGCAGAGTGTCGGACCGTAGCTACCGTCACAGAAGACGTAGTCGCCGAGCTGAGCGGGGCGAGGATACACGCCGACGGTGAGCTCGCAGCGGACTGATGTGCCATCAGTTTTAGTCAACTCACACGCGATGGTGACGGTAGGCTTCAGCTCAACACTGCCCAGCTCGAGAACGTCGAGCTCGAATCCCCCCGGCTTGACATTGCCACGGCGCGCGAAGCTGCTGGATGTCATGGTCCAGGCGACGGCTGCAATGTCATTGCCATAAGTCTGCGGGCTACGCAGACGATATGAGGCGATGCCCGTCTTGTAGAGAAAGAGGTCTCCGACGAGCTCTGCCTCGTTCAAGGGGCTCGAGAGGTAGCTGATGCGCAGCCGCGAGGATTCTGTGTCGACATTGCCCCATCGGCCAATCCAGGAGAGCTTGTCCTGGAACGTCGGACGGTTGGTCGCGTCGAGTCTCAGCTCGATGTGGCCTGAGATGTCGGCAGATTCCATTGTGGCAAGCGTGTTCACCAGTCCCAGATTGACACCTGTCCACTCGATGCCCTCAAGCGTGAGCGAGCGCAGAGAGCCTGCGGCAATGGCAGCCTCGACCAGTGGCCGCACGTCGAGCTTGGGGCAGCCCTTCACGGATATGGTCTCGAGCTTGGCGCCCTCGGCAAGCTGCAGGCCGTCGAGGGTGAGGTCAGCGTGGCCGTCGAGGATGAGGGTGCGAGTCGTGGCCGGCAGGCGAAGGGTCTTGATGGGGGCTCCGGGCGCCGTCAGCACGCCCTCGATGGATGTGCCGCGGGCGTCGAGTTCCTCAAGGCGAGATTGAGCAGTGAGGTCGAGTATCGCCGAGCTGTCCGACGTGCGCACATGCGTCTGCCCGTAGAGATTGAGGACGCTGAGTGAGCGGCAGCCTGAGATGCCGAGACTCCAGGCCTCAGAGGGCAGACTACTGCCTGTAACGCTGAGGTCAAGTTCCTGCAGTGCCGTGCATCGGTTGAGGTTTATCTGGTTTTTGATGTGCGAGCATGCAGCGCGCATGTCGAGCGTGCGGATACGCGAAGCACCGTAGATGCGCAGGGGGTCGTTGATGGTATAGGTGCCACTGATGGCGATTTCCGTGCTCTCGCCGGCAGATACCAGCGACGAGGTAAAGATGTCCGGGCTGTTGTTGGTGCCGAAGCCGAACACATAGTCCTCGCTGGCAGTGATGAGGAATCGGTCGGCCACCTGCATGCCGGTGCGTGCGAGGTAGAGGTCGATGTTGTCGTCATGAGCTGTCGACACACCATAGAAGGCATCGAGCAGGGCGTTGCGGTTTCGTATGAAGAACGTGCGGTGAGGTATGTTGGAACCGTGGAGTGCGAAGATGTACGGCCATTTCTGAACTGCACCATTCTTGTCGACGGTGCCCACGGTGGCCGGCAGGATGTAGGAGAGCTCTCCACTCTTGTTGTAGGCGCGAGTAGACCAGTGGCCGCACTGCTCCTCATTGAAGACCTGCAGCATGCGCTCCGTGGTCATCACCTCGCGCAGCGTCCGCGCCATCGCGCGGAACTCGGCCGGGAAGTTAGCAAGAAGCAGATTCCACAGCAGCGAATCGTGACCTTCCATCGCGTACTTGTTCATCTCCGCGTCGCGGAAGTCTCGCATCATGGTGTATGGGTAGACCAGCCAGCAGTCGTTGCGGAAGCCCTTGGCTGTGTCGCCATCGTAATACGTCGCGTACCATTTCAGGCCATCCCACGTTCGCAGCAGGATGTTCTTGGCGAACTGGTCCACATTGGCGCCGTAGTTCATGAAGAGGTAGTACGCAATCATAAAGTCGACGTCCATGTACTGCGAGGCCTCCTCGCGGAACTTCGCACTGGCATACGAGCCGAGCTGCGAGGCGTCAGCGCCGGCCGGCTTGCAGTCGCGCAGGAATCCCCAGAAGCGCTTCACCGCGGCACGCTGAGCCTCGGTCATGCCGGCCCACTTCACGTCGTCAGGATAGTTGATTTCCGCACCTTTATCAAACTCACGCTCGAGATGGTCGTCGTCCTCCGTGTCGTAGAGACAGACGGGCGACGAGTTGTTAAGCATCTCCAGCGCCAGGGGGCATTCGGGGGTGTAGCCGGCGATGCCCTCCATGCCGAACACCTTGCCGGACTTGGACTTCTCGTTGTTAAGATTGTACTGCCCGACGTACTCGGCAGCTCCGTCCTCCGCCTCACTGACGAAGACGTCGATGGGGTAGCCGTCGATAGCCGTGCGGGCTGTGATGTCCTGACCATGCGCCTGCTGCCACTGCTGAGGTGGAGTGAGCAGGCCGAGCTCCTTGAAAACGTCGTTGAATAGGCGGGCGCCGCCCGTGTTCTGCGACATAGAGGAGTCGGAGTAGTCCTTTTTGAGGCAGATGAGAGAGACAGGCGCGTTGCCGGGGCGAATCGGCCATGCCCTAACGGTTTGGCCTTCGACGGTCATCTCCACGTCCGAACCTTTAGTGAAGTATATGCGGAGGTTCTTCGCAGGATACTTCGTTGACGAGGTGCCTTGGATTCGGATGTAGCAGCGGCGCAGCACGAAGCTGTGCGCTTCGCCATAGGGCGAGGTGAAGATGACATCGGCCAAAAAGTCGGCCTTTTTATCGTTGGTAGCGAACACCTCGGCGAGCTTACCCTTGCGGACGATGCGAAGCACACCCATGCCACGCGACATCAGGCGAGCGATGTCGACCTCCGTGCCGGCTGAGTTGAGGATGTCGTTCTTCGTGTATGTAGCCTCCATCTCCGAAGAATCGCGGATGTCGGCGATGTGATTCTCGAGCAGCTCGTCGTCCGAGAGGTCGCGCTCGTACATTCTAACTGAGCGAATCTCGACGTCCGAGTGGGCAGAGCTGCAGACGAGACCGGACGGCACGGCCTGCCGAAAGTCGAAAGTCTGGCCGTAGATGTCGGCCGCCACGCGGTCACCGTTAATAAAGAGTTCCATCAAGCGGTCGCCCACGCCCTCGGTCTTCGGGCGGATTACAAGGGCCACCTTAATCCACTCGCCGACGCTGAACGTACTGGAGATTTTGACGTCGCGGCTCACCGACGCACCGTCCTCGTTGGTGTAGCGCACCTTGGCGCCGGTGTAGAAGGCGACGTCCTCGCCGGTGATGCGGAGACCCTTGATGCCGCCGTCGGCGAGCGTCTCGGCACATTCGATGACAGGCAGCGCCCTGTCGAGAGGGTTGGTGACGCGCAGAGTCATCTCCAGCGTCATGCCGCTCGTGCTGATGTCAGTGGCGAAGGGCTTGCAGTCGTCGATTGTGGCAGTGCTGCCAGAGGCAAGCACCAGGGCTGATTCAACTCCGCCCGCGCCCTCGAGCTTGTAGACGAGACCCTCGGTAGTCTCTGCGATTTCAAAGGCGGGAGGCGTGACAGTCACGGCGACTTCGCGCACGGCCTCACCCAAAGAGAGTCGGACGGTGTGCTCGCCCTGGTCAGTGAAGCGCTGGCGGATGCTGATGGGGTGGCCGGAGAGCGCCACCGTCTGCAGAAGCTCCTCGCCGTCGAGGACGCGCAGCTGATTGCCGCCGGCTGCCGCGACAATAAGCTCGATCGTGCCTCGAGCCTGCACCTCCACCTTGGGGATGAAGCCCGAGGTAGCGCGTGGCACGATGGCGCCGTCGGGCCTCGAGCACATGACGCAGATGTACTCCGTGAGTGCTATCCTGGAATCGGACACGTAGACGTCGATGAAGTACGAGGCAGAGCGAACCGTCACGCCGTCCTTTTCAGCAACTGCGACGAGCTGCACGTTGTGGATGCCCGGCAGAAGGTCGGCTATTTGGAAAGAACCACGGCTGACGCCGTCTTTCGTGATGCCCTTGGCTTGCTGCTGCAGGCCATCGACATAGAGCTGCACGGTCTTGTTTCCCGGGCCGCTCACCGAAAACGGGATGTTGATATTACGGTCCTCCGCGAAGCCGCCACCGGCCATCATTTCATCGTAGGTGAACAGGTTGTCGAGCTGAAGGCTCAGGGCAGAGACCTTCACGTAGGCCTGACGCATCTTCTCGACGCCCTCGTCATCCGTGACGTAGGCGCGGACGTAAACGGAGTTGTCGCCATCCTGCAAGTACTTGCCGATGGAGAGCGTATAGCTGCCGCCCGCTACGTTCTGTGTAGTGTTCTTGTAGAGCGATGCCATCGAAGCTCCGATGATTTCCACTTCGATACGGGCAAGGCGGCCGGTCGGCGCGCCGGAATTCGGGCCGCCGGAGTAGATGTTATCATAGCTGTAGGATAGCACACAGTCCGAGCCTGTGGTCAGCGTCGGATGGTCGACTTCTGCGGTGATGCGAGTCACGGCGATGCCCTCGGCAGAGCCGGCACCGCCGCCCATGGGGATTTCGCACGAGCCGATGAGCTTGGCCTTGCCGTCGCGGATGCTCAGAGTGCCGGTCAGGCCCGACTCGGCCGGATTGAAGCTCACGTCGAGCGTCTCGCGGTCGGAAAGAGCCTCTTCGTGGGCCTTCAGCTTCTCCTTGAGAAACGCCTCGACCTCCGAGCCGGAGTGTCCCTCAAAGGGTTCGTCGAAGTTCTCGATTGGTTTTGGGTCTTTATTTGCCATAGTTTCAAGTATTTTTCCAGGTTTCACGATTCAGCCAGGGCTTGTCGGGGCGCCAGCGACCACTGCCAAAGCACGAGCGAACGGCCTGCCATACCAGGGCTGCACCAACATAGAGTGCTGCTACGGCCTTCGAGCCGATGAAGATGCGCGCCGGGGTTTTTGTTCCGATTTTCAGCATGTCCTCACTCTTCTTCAGGTACGTAGTACAGCTGCCCGTCAATAGCCTGCCCGGATGCGACGAGCGCCTCCATTGCTTCCTCGGAGGCCACCTCAATGGGCTTGGAAGCTTTGTCGCGAGTCAGGGTTGTCAAGTCCTTCACCATGGTCTCGAGTCTGCTGGGCAGCTTGCTGATGAACTCATAGTCGGTCGGGCTCAGCAGACCGGCTGCTTCGGCGGTGGCAAGGGGGATAAGGCATGCAATCGGTCCGTTACCTGTGACGATCTTAAGCGCAATACCACCATCTACCTGTTCGACGGACGTTGACTGAATGGCGCTCAGGTCGAGCGCCTGTCCCATCTTTTGCAGCTCACTTTCGAGGAGCGAGAGTATATAGCCCAGGGAGTCAGGAGATATGCTGTTTTTCTCCTGGATGGCTCGGAAATCTATTATGAGTTGACTTAGCTCTTTGCTCATGATTCTATGTTTTTGCAAAAATATTGGCCGATAAAAGCAGGACAAAAGACGTCTATCGACTCGATGTGAGTATTCGAGGGAGGGTTGCGACGAACTCCTGGCCCAAGTTATCCGCGAGAAATTCATTCAGTCGCATAACTGACGAATAGTAGGCCTTCGAGAACCACGGGCGGGCGACGCGCGCCTTCGAGCGTCCGATGTCTCCTCCATTTCCGCGTGGAGTCTCCTTGCCTGTACCCTTGTCGACAAATATGCCGTAGGTTCTGAATCCGAGCTCCAGGTTGATGTTTGTAATCAGACCATCTGTTTTTGTGCTCAGGGAGACGACGGAATTGTAAAGCGTTCCGGAGTCTACTGCGCCCAAGAGCGCGATTCTCTCTTTCCAGATCTTTACCATGGTATTATTGAAGGAGCCAACGAATTGCCGGCGAGCCTCCAGTTTTTCACGCTCACCTCCACTCATCGGGGTTGTATCTTAAATCAGTGCATACATCGACGGCGACTTGGAAGTAGGCGCAGGCCCCACCGTTAAAAAAGTATCTGTCGATTTCATGAAAGGAGATGCGCTCATCCAGGTAGATCATATTCTGCTCCAGCTTGACGCGTTCTTTAATCAGCACACTCATGAACTGCCTGAAGAGCTCTCGCATCGACTCCATGCATTGCGCCCTGGCGTCCATGTCATCGAGGGCGTGCCTCATAGCCAGGAACACCGTCTTGACACGCCTGCTTCGTGGAGTGTTGTTGATGGTAATATACCCGTCCGCTTCATCGGAAACGCACACTATAGCGGCGGATTGCTGCATAACATGTAGCGCCTCCTCGAAGCCCTGCAGACCGGAAACCCTGCAGAATACGAAGCCCTTTCCCTCGGCGAAAAGATTGCGAGCCGTCAATCCTTCAAAAAAGTCAGCCGCATCCCATGTACCCTTTAACTCAGCTCCCATTTTTACCATATTTTGAATTAAACTCCTCGAAGTCCTTGGCGAGTGCGTCGAGCTCAGTCATCGCCCTCCAGGTGTCCAGTGCGAGAACCTCAGACTCCTTCGTTACGTCGCCTTTTGTTAAAGCGCGCAGCTGAGAATTCATAGTTTCTCGAACGGCAGCCTGCGTCGGAGCTGCAGCCAGCATATTGCCGCGCTCGGCACCGGATGCGTCGCGCAGAAAATGAGGCCACTGCCTTGCGAAATAGCTTTTTAGCACGGAAAAATAATAACACAACATCAGCCGAGCAGCTCCCTTGAGATTGATCCGACGACCATATATCACTTCGGCCATGTTGTCGAGCAGCTCTTCGCGCTGAGTCTGCAGGTAGCCTTGATAGTAGTTGTCGCAGGCCAAAAAATTTCCGAAGGGCACTTCATGAAACGACACGTCCAGCGGCTTCAGTCTGCCCACTGGAGGCAGTGCAAATGGGCGTGCCGGCATCTCATCCATCCACGACAGCTCCTCCATGGCTGCAGCAAGCTTCTCCGTTGAGATGAGAAGCTTGTCTTTGCCAAGTTTTATGAAGTGACCCTTGGGCGAATGGCCGAGCACCTGCATACCCGACCACGAGAGGAAGCAGAGCGAGCGCACCTCACCCATAGCCATACCCGAAGCCAGCAGCTCGAATATCGACCAAAGCCTTTTCTCGGACAGCTCGTCCCAGCCCCGAGGTAGTTTTATATTTATGACTCTTTCTTCCATTTTCAGCCAAAAAAGAACCCGGAGGAGTTGCGATCGTTTTGGAATACGGGTGGCGCATAGAGCTTCGCCGTCTCAGACTCCGTCCACAGGGGAAATATCTTCGGCTGTCGTCTTATGAACTCAACCGTGTCACGAAGAAAGGAGACGTTAAGAGGGCGCTCCTTGAGTTTGGCTACTACCTGACCTCTTATGACTCCGGCCACATGCCGCTCCTGCTCGTTCAGCTGACTGCCGCGCAGATGACTCATCAATGGAGCCGAGATGAAGTGAACAGCCAGCTCCTCCTCTACCTCGCGAGCCCGCTCCATCAACTCCGGATATATCTCCGCCCAATCCTCATCGGGCGAGGCAACACTTTCGCACAGCAGCATGCCGGGGAAGGTGGTGCCGTGAAAATACGTGCATTGAGGAGTGCCGGCCCATTCGGACACAGCCTCAAGTCGGCGCAACAGGCGCGCCAGCGCTTTGTTCGCCTGAGCGATGCAACTTCTGCGGAAGGATTCGGTGCGATCGCGCGACGCCGGCGCGATGGTCTGCGTCGAAACGACGCCGAACCCGTTCGGCGTGACCACGACATCGAGAGCTCGAGTTGCAGCAGCAAGGGCGGACATCGCCACATACGCGCATGCCATAGCTGCCATCGGGCTCGTCTCCTCGGCCATAGAGTCAAACAATGCCTCGCCGGCGACCTCGTTGCGGACGTAGTCTTCTGCCATGAACAAATAGGGCTGGAGCCGTTCTATCATCGGCCTCTCGCCTGCCACAGGTTTGATTGAATTGACGAGATAGCGCCGGAGCGTAGCCTCGTCACGTATGAGTCTGAGCGTTTCCATTTCAGTTATTGTCTACAGTTTTCGCGTCGCGATGCTCGTCGAGAGTCGTGAGCTGTATGAACGGGCAGGTCGGCTTCACTCCGCGCCAGCCATTGTATCGGATGATAAGTTTGTGAACGCCGAAAAGCAGGTCGTGGTAGGGCTTCTGCAGGCTTTGCGCAATAGTGTACAGCTCACGCTTGTCACTGCCTGAGTTGTTCGTCTGCCCCTTGCCGGGGACAGAGCCGACGAGGTTGCTGTGGACCCTCATGGTGAAGCAGACCATATTCACGGCCTCCTGGATGTCAGATGCCCAGTCGCCACCCTCCTTGCTGTCGTCGATGCGACGCACTACGACGTCGTGCTGCTCGTTGCCGTTTGGGTCGACGTAGTACGTCGAGAACCACACTTTGCCGGCGTTCTCGGCACCGGTTATGAATTTGATAATGTTCTTCTTTTCCTTGACAATGCGCTCCTGCTGCTTCGTCCTGTCGGTGATGCCTTCAGCTCTGAATATGCCGGTCCAGTAGCGTTCGTTTATTTCAATGTGGTACTTTATGGGGGCAGAGTTCTTGAGCTTCGCCTCCTTCGCCATACCGATGAGGCGCTTGATGTTATACCATCTACCTTTGAAGAGTGCGGCATAATAGGGTATAGGGTAGTACGTGTGGTCCGGGGTGGGGATGCGAGATACCACAGCTACCTTGGTGTTGCCTTTGTCGGCAAGCGCCTGCAGTGTCGACACAGTCGGCTTTTCGACAAGAGGTATCTTCTCGATGTCATTCTCGCCGAGACCCCCGTTTCTCCAGTTGGCGTACAGCACGTACGGGATTCGCCCCTTCTTGTCAGCCGGGGCGAATCTGCAGTAACAGGCCTCCTTGCGGTTAACTCGGCACACCCTCCCACCATCGCGACTGAGATGCAGAACGGTTACGGCGAACGCAAAGTGCTTGAAGTCCTGGCAGACTCCGAGAAAATACGAGCTCATGTCGTTATTCTCAAAGAAATCCTCAGCCTCGGCAGCCACTTCCGGCGTGGCTCTGTCAGTGTTGTATCGCAGGCCGGCGCCATAAAGCACCTCGGCATTAAACATCTGACACGTCGACAGCGTCTCGTCGCTCTCGATAAGGCGCAGGATATCGAAGGGCATCTCGTTATCAGCGCCCCATGGCATATATTCAATGTTCTCACCTATTTTAGCAGAAGCGATGTCCCGGTCCTCGCGAAACACCGACGCGCTGTCCGTGAAGGCGGCAGACGCCCTCATGGCCGGTACTATTTCGACCGAGCTATAGTTCAGGTCCGTGTAATCCATGTTGACAATTTTAGTTATAAGTAAACCTCAAGGCCATTGATTCTGAAGATGAGCACGTCGCGTACCTTCCTTATCTGACCACTATTGCGAATCTTCACGTTTCGATAGCCACCATAGAAGGAGTAGCGCAGGGATATGCAGTTCGACAAATGCACTATTTGTCCGGACTGCGTCCAGATGTCGAGATCGACGGGCTCGCCGCTGTTGAGCAGCTTCCTGGCCTCCGTGATGTGTAGTAGCTGTGCCATTATTTAAAGGTGGTGTCGTATTGTTCTCTGAATATCCTGCCTGTGCGCTCGCCTGCTCGCATGGGCGTATAGCGGGTGTAGCGATAGGTGAATTTCACGTCGTTCAACCCGTTGACCCCGGTCGACAACTCCGGTGACGCGTCCGTGATTATAATCTCGCGACCGGCTTTGTATATCTCGGCCGATGCGAGCATATCCATCAGCACCTCGACCTGATGGCGGTCGAGGTTGGCGGCGACCGCCTCGAAGTTCTGCTCCACCTGCCTGTCGTAGGCCTTGCGGAGCTTGCCCAGGATGGCGATGGAGTTCTTGATCTCCCTTTTTTCGGTCGTAGCCGGCGCGAGGTGCAGCCGGTCGAGGACGCCGAACATGTTGCGGAAAGTGAATTCCTCCGGCAGCGGCTGCTCGCTGACGAACAGAGACGCGCGACGGTCGCCGCTACGCAGGTAGACTGCGTGTATGCGGGGTTCTTGACCCTCGCTCAGCGAATCCCTCACGGATTCCTTGATGCGCGCGATGTCTACGGGTACGCGCACTATCACGGGGTCGTCCTGCGCGGCATACGCACGCTCCATACCCTCGAGCTCGGACGTCTCGGGCTCCCGGCCGTCAACGGAATAAGTCACGAAGAAGCGGGTAGAGCCCTGTTCTGCCGGCACAGCCAGAAAGAAAATGTCCGTGGTGAGGTTTTTCGGCACCACTCTCACTGAGGATGCCATCAGGTAGTTGGCCGGCAGAAACGTCTCATATAAGGGGGCGTCCTCTTCGCCCTCCTCTATGTCACAGCTGCAGTACAGCACCCAGGCCGAGACTGACTCTTCGCCTCCGCCGGCGAGCTCGACAGCCACCTCCACCTTCGACAGGGCGGTCTTGTGTCGCTCCATGTAGCCGTTGATGATGGACGCCATGTCGCTCAGGACGAAGCTGCCACCGTCGTCAGGGTAGTACGTTTGGCCGAACACGGTCTCGCCGTCGATGCGCAGCTCCACTCTCGACGGGATGCCGATGCGCACCGTCAGGTCCGGGAACTGCGACGACAGCCAGAAGTCGTCAGGTATTGATATGATGTTGTTTGCCATTGTCTTGTATTCTTACATCACGCCGCCAATGAAAACGGGCGCGGAGGCGCCATACTGGGGGAATTTCTCACAACCTATGTAGAGCGTGTCGAAGGCGTCAGTGCCGTCCGTTCTGTGCTCCATCAGGTTCTCCTCGGTCTCGGCGAGCTTTTCGCCGTACTTGTATTTGCGGAAGCCCTTCGCGCTCCTGGTCACGCCGGCCGTCTGGATGGCCAGGATGAGGTCGTCGTTGTTCTGCCTGTTAAACATCGGCATCAACCTCTGCTTGCCCTGGAAGGCCATGCTGATGAGCAGATGCTTCTCCTCATGGCGCATCGGCATGCCGATGTATATGTCTATCACAGTCCACCCTCGGCGCTCGAACTCCTGCACCACCACCTTGTGGAAGTCGACCTCGCTCACAGCGTAGTTAGAGTTCTTCGCCGTAGAGTCCCAGTAGTAGATAAGCGTCTTGTTGCGATGGTTCCGGTAGTAGTGGCAGAAGTCGTCGACCAGGGCGGGAATCTTGCGGTCGAACTTTACGAAAAAGGATTTTATGACGAGCAGCTTCCTGTCGCGGGGCTGCCCTGCCACTATCCAGTTAATGTTCGCGCCGTAGTCCATGCCTATGCAGATGGGGCTGTCTGGGTCTACGTCGGCATCAGCCATGGCGTCGAGGTTCATCGCGCTACTGTCGAAGCAGCTGTCGAAACCAAGCGAATCCAGGTAGGCCATATCGCTCGCGTTGTACTTGTGAGCCTCGCGCATCGAGGAATAGAAGCCGTCCTTTGCAATTCCGATCCTCTGACAAAGGATAGAGGTTTGGAAGGTCAAAGGAGTAAGGTCGCGCTTCATCTGCTTGATGTAGTTCTCGCCGAGAAGCTGCAAGTTCTCGATTGAGGAATACTCGCGGTAGTAGACCGCGACGGAGCGCATCTTATTGAGGTCGCGGTCAAGGCATCGGATGCGACTCTTCAGTCGCTCGATGGTCTTGCGGTCCGGGTTCTTCGAGCTCATGAGCTCGCGGCCTATTTGTTTCTGGCGCCATATCTCGTGCAGCGTGCCCTCGATGGTGCGGATGAGTTCCGGATCCATCTTCTCGCGGTAGTGCAGAAACCACGAGCCCTTCTGCGTCTGAGGCATGTCACTCAGAATCATAATGGCATGGTTGAAACTGTGGCGCCCGAAGTGACTCTTGATGCCGCCATTGGCGGGCAGAGTCTCCTCCTTCAACTGCTGATAATCTATAAACTTTGCCTCGTCGACGAGCAGCCACGACAGCGTCAGGCCGTTGCTGCTGCCGGCTCTGTCCTGGGAGATGATGACGGCGATGCTGCCGTTGTAGAAGGATATGACGTGCTCATAGTTGGCGGGCTCGATGACCGGTTTGCGGAAATGCTTAGGGGGCTTCGTGCCGACGACGTAGTGCAGGTCGCGCTCGTAGCCCCAGCGCTTCCACGCGGCGAAGAGCCCCGGCAGTGTGTTCGTGAGACCATGCTTGAAGGTGGGCACGACTATTCCGCCCGTGCTACCGGGCATGCGCTGCACCATCTTCAGTACATAAGGCGCGGCGATAGAGTCGGTCTTGCCCGTGCGACGGCCGGCACACACGACCGTTGTCTGCGCGCCTATAAACTGAGCCATCATCTGGGGCTTATTGAAGTAGACCTTCTTGTCCGCTCTCATCGCTGTCTATTTTGAATATATCCTCAAACTCCACATCCTCGGGCTCGAAGCTCACGTCGTCGATGTCGACAGTCTCCGCCCTGTATTTCTCAAGCATCTGCTTGATGCGCTCGTTCACGTTTGGAATCGGTTCTATGCCGATGACGCGCGGGTCGTCGACAGGAGCGAAACGCTGTGGCACGATCTTGTCATAGATTTCCTGCAGGTTCTCCAGCTCGTCGGGCTCGTCGATGCGGTTGTTGCGCGCCATGGACGTCGCGGCACGCTCCATCACGGCCACGTTGCCCTTCGCCTTGGCCTTCTCGTAAACCTCCTCAATCATCTCGTTGTAGCGCCAGCGATAGTAGCTGCGGTTGGTCTCCGTGATGAGGGGCAGCAGCGCGCGAACGACCGACAGGTCGCTGTGCGCCGTCACTCTCGACACCTTGAAGCGCGACATCAGCTCGGAAATGAAGACTCCGTCCGGGGCACTCGGGTTCTCAAGGCGCCAGTTGGTCATCTCGCGCACGCGCAGCACCTTCTCCACCAGCACCGGTGGATAGTCCTGCAGCAGCTCTTCCTCCGTCGAGAAGGGCCGCGTGCGGCAGATTTCTATGGCTGACGCTTTTACACTCATTGTTCGGGGCAGACGTAGTGGTCGTAGGTGTCGTAGTTCTTGAGCAGCTGCTTGTCGAGGCGGGTCAGTTCCTTGACGAAGGCCATACGGTCGGCATCGCTGCATGTGGCCGTGTCGGCCGAGAGCAGACGCAGATGGGTCTGCGCGTCGCGCATCTTCTGACGGATGGCGCCGGCCTCGTCGAAGAGATTGCGTATCTCCTCGGGCAGACTGTCGTGGTCGGGGCGACGGCCACGGGTGGGTGTGAAGGCGTCCAGGCGTCGCCCGTCAGGGCCGAAGGCCACCTTCCGGCCATCCACATCGCGGGCCAGAGCTTCAGCCTGCTGCCGCAGCGCCTCCTCATGGGTCACGCCGGACACGCGCAGCTCGTAGCGCTTGCGCAGCTCCTTCTCGATAAAAGCGGCATTCTCGGCAGGCTTGCGCATCAGGTAGTTGTACTGCACGCGGTTGCGCGTCAGTTGCAGCAGCATCATGGCGCCGGCAGCTATGTCACGGTCGGCGGCAGGCGTGTCGAGCCATCGCTTGAGTCTGTTGGTAAATTCTGCGTCCATTGTTCCTTTTGTGGTGGATAGTAAAAGCGGAGCCGCGGCCGCGTCTACGGCATTGCGGCTCCGCTGTCGGTGATGTTGACGGTTTAGGGCTCGGCGGCTGCCGGCTTACCGGTCGAGCAGTCGATTTCGCCGTCCTCTGTGGCGATGGTGCCGGTGTAGAAGGGGGCCGGCATTTCATCGGTAGCCTCGACGCTGAGGGTCGTGGAGGCGGTGCCGGTGGCGCCCTGACCGAGGTCCTGGGCCACAGTGCTCTTGGTGATGTACTTGTCGTTGCCGGCGCCGACTACGCGGTAGCGGCCGAGGATGTCGGGCACGAGGTAGGTACACGACGTGTTGTTGACATAGCAGGCCAGGGCCGTAGCCTCGGGACCGGTGCCGGGGAGCACGGCCGTGAGCTTGTTGAGCTGCGTGATGTTGGGGTACTCGCCCTGCGACTCACTGGTCAGCTGGCTCTTGTCGGGGAGGACGTCGATGGCGAGCCACACGGTGTCGGCTGCGGTGACGAACGCACCCTGCAGGGTGGCGTCGGTGGCGTGGCCGAACTCGTCGCGCTTGTAGTCGGGACGGGCCACGATACGGGAGTCGCTCAGGTAGTAGAGGCGACGGCGGATGCCGGCAGGCGAGGGCGTACCCTCGCACCACTCGATCGACTTCTGGATGCTGGTGCAGTTTTTCTTTGCCATGATTGCGGAAGATTATTCGTGGTTCTGGTCTTCGCCCTGGGAGGGAGTGGTCGCGGCTTCCTTGCCGATCTTGCAGACCATGAGGCGGCGCGGGTCGATGCTCTCGAACTGGGTGCCGAAGAACATGGTGGCCACATAGCTGAGGATGAAGGGGCGGTACTCACGCACGAACACGCTCTCGGCGTCGCTTATCTGGTCGTAGCCCAGGAGCATGTTGGCGGCGGGGCTGGCGTGCAGGAAGCTCGAGCCGGCCTTGTTGCTCAGCGGCACGAACTTCAGGCGCTTGCCGGAGCCCTCGACGAACTGGTTCTCGTACTGCTGGTTGTAGGGCACGGAGCCGACTGTCTTCTGGTAGCACAGGTTGTACTTGTCCAGGAAGTCGTACGAGCAGTACAGGTTGCACTCCTGGGCGCGGAGCTCGGGAGTCATGGAGGTGACGATGCTCTTGGCCACATCGACGGCGTTGTCGCTGGTCACCTCGTCGACGGTGATGAGGTTCTTGGCCTTCTCGGAGATGCCGCCACCGGCGATTTCGTTCTCGGTGATGGTGTCGAAGCCGTCGAAGAGTGTGGCCGTGGTCTTGCCGCCGTCCACGCGCTTGGCGTCCCAGATGTGGGCATTGAGATTGTAGCCGAGGCGCTTGGCCACGAGAGCCAGCACGTCGAGTGCGATGGGGGTCTTGGCGAGGCCGTCGCCCTTGGTGGCGCCCACCTGACCCAGCAGGGTCGACACGACGGAGTTGGGCTCGAAGTTGGCAATGACGCTGCCGAAGTAGGTCTTGAGCAGGCGCGTCTTGTACTCGGGCGACAGTTCAGTGACATTGTTAGGGTCGTAGGGTGCGAACTGCGCGTCGCCCACGAGTTCGCCCACGCGTTCGGCGTGGCGGATGCCGGGACGGCCCGTCATGTGGGCCGAGGTCTCGGCCAGGGCCAGGATGGGGAGCATCAGCAGCGCCTTGCGGTGCTTGATGGCTGCAGAGGCGAATTCAGCCTCGGTGAAAGTTACTTTTCCCATTTATTATAGAATTTTTGATTACACGCGGTTGAAGAGGTCAAGAGCTTCCTTCATGCCGGCGGCATAGTCGTCGACGTCGCCGTGGCCGCCTTCCACCACGCGCTTGCCGTCGGGGTCGTCGTCGGGCTCGTTCTTGAGGGTGGCGATTTCGGCCTCGAGCTCGGCGATGCGGGCGTCGCGGGCTTCCAGGTCGGCAGCCTGGTCATCGATTTTCTTTTTCTGGTCGGCCATGTGCTGCTCGATGGCGTCGAGCTGCTCTTCGCCGAGCGACGCGCTCTTGTCGGTGAGCACGATGCTCTCGCACGCCAGGAGCGCGCAGAGGTTAATGAATACCTTGTTCATGTATGTTTTGGTTTGGTTGGTCACTGCTGCCGCGCCGCGGGCGAACATCTTCTCGAAGGCTGCCACCAGTCGGCCGAGCAGACCACCGGCGCCATCCTCTACCACGGGGAGCGAGGGCAGGGGGATGCCCTCGGCGGCGAAGGCCTTGACGGTGGCGCTGTCGAGCACGGCCTGCGCCGAGAACTCGTCGACTATCTCGTCGACGAAGCCCCACTCCAGAGCCTCGTCGGGAGTGAGCCAGCCGCCCACCTTCATGAGCTCGAGCAGGGCCGAGGCGTCCTTCTTGCATCGGCGGGCATAGTACGACGCCATGGTTGCGTCCACCTTGTCGAGGTCGTTTTTCATCTTGGTGAGACTCTCGATCATCTCGCCGAGCTGGTCAGCATTCTTCTGGGCCCGCTCGAACACGGTGAGCGAGGCCTTGTGCACCAGGAACATCGACCCGCGGTCGATGCTCACGCTCTTGGCGCCCAGACCGGCAACGGTGGCCGCCGAGGCGTTCAGGCCGGTGTAGCGCACGTGCACGTCGCCATGGCGGCGGAAGGCTGCTGCCACTGAGAGGCCCGCGGCGAGGTCGCCGCCACGGCTGTCGATGAGCACATCCAGGCGCTTGCCGGCGTAGCGCTCCACCATGTAGTCCACATAGCGGGCGTCGAAGTCGTAGCCGCCGACGTAGCCTCTGAGGTGCAGATTGTATTTTTCAGGCATGATTGTGCTGTTGTGATAATGATTACAGCACGAAATTAGCTACTGCGCAAGCCATTAAAAAAGACGCCCCGCATCACTGCGGAGCGCCCCCAAAGTACAAAAAGTAGAAAGATTGTTTATGAATGAACTTATGTGGTGCTGTAGATGTGGCAGGGTACCAGGGCGGCCCTGTCCTTATGTTTGACCTGCACGGTGAGCACGGCGCGGTCGCCGCCGGGGGTGCCGGTGGTCATGGTCTGCTCCACCGTCGGCCTGGAGCCCGCACTCGAGCCCAACAGGAACGTCTCGCCGCGCACGGTCCGCACCACGAAGGCCGGGTCGGGCGGCAGCTCGAAGTCGGGCGCCGTCTCAAGCCAAAGGCTTGCCTCCTCGTAGCACGAGGCGCCGTCTCTGACGGCTTTCCGCTCCGCCTTGGGCGTCGAGGCGAGGGGCACGGGCATGAGCTCGGTGAACACGGGCACGGGTATGCGCGATGCCGCCATGGCGGCGGAGGTCGGGGGCAGTGCTGCCGCGTCGAGGGCCCAGACGGCGTTGATGCCGGGAAGTATGGTCGAGGTTACTTTCATTTTGGTGCAAAAGGTACATTTGGCGCATTTGGCACATTTGGCACAAAAGCCACATTTGGCTCAATCGGAACAAAAATCACCATCCGGACAAGAAGGCTCTGAAGTCGAAAGATTTTTTTGTTTTTTTCGCGACATGCATTTGCGCTTGCGCTGGTATTTCTTGGCGATGGTGTCCCAGTTGCTGCCGCTGCACTCTATGCCGTGCGCCTCCATCCAGGCGTAGAGCAGTGTCTTCTGCTGGCGGTTGATGTTGCCGAAGGTGTGGATGTCGCGCCACAGCTCCACGTCGAACTGCACGCGGATATTTTCGGCGAGGGCGGCGCGGGCCTGGTCGGGCAGGTGGTTGTAGACGCGCGGGTCTTTGTCGCGGAAGTAGGGCAGAGCTATCGCCACGGAGTCGGGCTCGGGCAGTTCCGGCAGCTGTCCCTCGGGCGTCTTGGCGAGAAAGAGCTGCAGCAGGTCGCGTTCGGGAGCGCCGCGACGCAGTTCCACGGGCAGGCTTCCGCCGTGCCTGTGCACGAACCATTGGGCCAGGTACGGCTCCAGCTTGAGATATATGCAATACTTCGACATGGCTTATTCTTCTCGCTTCTTCGCAAAAGTATAAACCGCGCATCGAATTATCCAAATTTCCGGGGATGTTTTTTTCAAAAAAAAGCCCCTGCAGAACAAAGCTGCAAAGGCTACGCCCGGACTGCCGGACTCACCGGACATACGGATATGATGCCGTCGACGCGGACGGCCCTCGGAAATCAGACCAGAACCACCCGGCTCAGCTCTTTGGCGATCGCGTGAAGGCCATCCTGGATTCTCACCGCGGTCTTGGGCGACGGATTGCGATAGCCGGTTGCGTACTGGGAGAGCTGAGCGGCGGAAATGCCCGTAACCTTGGACAGTCCTTTGAAGGAAATCAATCCCCCGTAGTAGGACAGGAAGGAGGGGACATCGTAGACGAAGGAGAACTGAGCCTCGACAAAGTCCAGACCTCGCTCGGCATAACTTGTCTTCATTGCTTCGTACGAGCCGTTCCAGTCGGCGATGGCCGCCTCTACGGTATCTCCTTCGCCGACGAGCCCGTAGTTTATCGGAGCTTTGTCGTCGACGAAGATGGAATATGTGCCGTCTTTTTCACGGGCCACAAATGCTTTTACTTGGATCATTGTTGTAAGCGTGTTCGTTAGTGTCGGGTATAAAACAGGTTATAAAATCTCAGGTTGTGTGTCGTCTAAATCTTCAAAGCTTAACGCCGGAGGCTTTCTTAATATTTCGTAGCGTACCAATTGCAACTTCTTCTTTGCCGTGAGCGCCCGTTATGAAGTATTGTTCAGTGATGGGGCTATACCACTCCGGGTGTCCGTTTTTGGAATACCCCGTCTCATAGCAGCCTGCCTTTTTGAGCTTTCGATGCAATTCGTTATATTTCATTTTCTGCTTTGATTTTATTTCTATGCAAAGATAATGCTATTAATTTAAATAGCAAAATAAAATAGCAATTATTTTTTGTTTTTTTGAGCACATGCTCACCATGCTGCGCACCCCGGTCGAAATTCCGTTTTTCGGTAGTAGGCGGAGCACATGCATGAGCACATGCTCTACGTGCTGCGCACCTTGGCGGAATTTCCGTTTTACGGTAGCAGCGGGAGCACATGCATAAGCACATGCTCTACGTGCTGCGCACCTTGGCGGAATCAGGGGAAATTTCGGGGAAATTCCGTAATTCCATAGAGCACCTGCTCATGTGTATGCATGTGCTCACCATGCTACGGGCTATCCCCGAAAACAGGCGGGGAGCACATGCACGAGCACATGCTCCGCGTGTAGCGCATGCGTGGTGGAATCAGGGGAATTTCGGGGAAATTCCGTAATTCCGTAGAGCACCTGCACATGTGTATGCACATGCATAACATGCTATTTCCCTGTTTTTCGGTAAAACGGCCGGAACCCGCATGAACAGTAGCATCCGGGGCGGTGGGGAATTTCGGAATTTCTGCTTTTGCTGAGCATGTGCTCCGCGGGCGCTTCGCGGATTTATAGCACTGCGCGTCAGTGCGTTATGCGCGGAGACCAAAAACGGGTTTATGCACATGCTATGCAAGTGCATGCATGTGTACGGGTGCTCTACGCAATTACGAATTTCCCTGTTTTTTCCCTTTTTTTCGGGATTTTTTCAGGGCCTAAATTTCAAGAATTTAGCACCGGAAAAAGGCGGAATTCGCAACCGAATTCTGCACCCTTGAGCACATGCATGCATGTGTACACTTGCTCTCGCGTTGCTTAAATTCCCGATTTTTCAGCCCTTTATTTATGCGGGTTCTCGGCCTGAAATCAGAGCTGTATGCAAATGCATGTTTTGCACTATAATACATAATACATAATACATAA
>JAAGKN010000294.1_pt1 | contig 59779 bp, 51 predicted proteins | sample 6206371 | NCBI WGS metagenome assembly JAAGKN01 (sample SAMN11533720, study PRJNA540317) | gut metagenome | isolation source: fecal pellets from male and female animal of same cohort | host: Peromyscus leucopus | place: USA:CA | collected 2017 | reverse complement strand
ATTATCTCGATTATCCAGATTATCTAAAATCCCCCTCGCACCTTGCCCCTTGCACCTCTTTTTTAATTTTTTTCAGAAAGTTAAAAACCAAATACGACTATACGTTGTTTCTATGATAAACGGAACGAAATGCCGTCCGCGGTGCTCATCACACGCCGAACTTGGTCGGGGTTCCGTCGAAACGGAATAACTAACTTTTTAACTCTTTTTGGATTCACAACGGTTTGCACAGCTCACCACACAGTGAAAATCGCCGAAACCGAAGAAAAAACAATTATCAAAATTTATTTATTATGAAAAAAGTCGTATTAATGCTCGTCCTCGCCCTGGGTAGCACGATGGCGTATGCAGCCGGATTTAACAAATCTGAACTTAAACAACTCCAGGCATTCCTGGCACAACCCTCTGAACGCGGAACCACTAACGCTCAAGAACTCAAAATCGCCAATACCGCCGACCCCACAACCTGGGAAGGCGTCACCACCGAAAACGGTCGCATCGTAAGCATCAAATGGAAAGACAAACACCTGGGTGGCACCCTCAATCTGGCCGGTTTTGCAGCCCTGAAAAGCGTGGACGTATCGCGTAACGCACTCGGCGCTCTCGACCTCAAAGGTTGCTCGGCTCTGACCGACATCAACGCATCGCGCAACCGCCTTACCCAAGTTGACCTTGACGGATGTGCTCAGCTCTTCGATGTTTCGCTCAACAACAACCGTCTTACCGACGTCACCCTCGAGAATGTTCCTCTGATTAAGAACCTTAACCTGGCTAACAACCTCTTTGTCGAGCTCAACCTGTCAAACTCGTCAACCCTCACCACGGTTAACGTACAGGGCAACCGCCTCGAAAGCCTCTCAGTTGACGACTGCACGGCTCTGAAAAACCTCTATGCAGGATACAACAAACTGACCGGACTCAGCCTCGCCGGTGTTACCAACCTGCAGAACCTCAACCTCGACGACAACAATATCTCGGGTATGATTGTATCGAATCTGCCTTCGCTGTCAAGCTTCGTTTGCTCGGACAACAACATGAAGACTCTCGGCCTTCGTCAATGCGGCGCACTGCTCGACCTGGTTTGCTCGTACAACGACCTTACCGAACTCTCGGTTAGCGACTGTCCCAAACTCGTATTTGTCGACTGCTCGTACAACGACTTACTACCCTCGACCTCTCGAACCAGACCTTCCTGCAGCGTCTGCTTTGCAACAACAACCAGCTGAACATGCTCGACGTATCGTTCGACCAGGCTCTTACCTACATCAACTGCCGCTTCAACCAAATCGTCGACCTCCGCACAATGGCTTGCCCCAACCTGACGATGGTTGCCTGCCAGTGGAACTACTAAATACACCGACTCATCAATGCGAGGTCTGATAATCTCGCTGAGTCGAACTGAAAAGGATAACACAAGTCCTTACCTTACATAACCTTGACTAAGACGACGACAGCCCGGCAAAACACCGAGCTGTCGTCTATATTTTTATGCTTATTGGAGGATCAGAAGGCCAGCGACACTCCGCAGTTTATCGACCGGGGCATCATCGGGCCGTAGATATAACCCGAGTCGCGATACGCACCTCGGTCAAAGTCGTCCTGGTAGCTGTTAAAGACGTTCGAAACGCCGCCATGGACGTCGATGTCGATGCGGTTAAAGATCTTGAAGCAGTAGGTCAGCTTCAGGTTGGCATCGAAAAACGTCGGGGTGCGCTTTACAAGGTCGATGTCAGTCCCCGACCCTGCTATGTGCTGTACGTTCATCGGGCCGGATATGGTGCCCGTAGCGGAGGCTATCCAATGTTTGTCAATCTCCCAATTGTAGGTAAAGTAACCGTATACATCAGGGGTGCGGAACAAACGCTTGACGGGGGCTACCTCGGGGTCGTCGCTCCAGTATTCGGGCTTTTTATAGCGGCTGCTCTGAAGGGTCACACCGGCCTGCAGCGACATCCGTGGCGTAAAAAAGGCTTTGCCCTCGAGGTTTACGCCGAACACCCTCGCACCCGAACCATTGTAGCGTTCGAGCACCGCATTGCCGGCCTCGTCTTCCTCCTCGAGCTGACGAAGGGCAAAGACATCGCGCAAATCAGTGAAGAAGGCCTCGGCAGTGAAGTTTGTCTGCACCGACCCTATATTGAGGTACATATCAACCGAACCGCTGACGCTGTTCGAGCTCTCCTGCTTGAGATTCGGTGCCAAAACGGTCACGACACGGTCGCCGCCCACGATGGCAATGTGAAAGTCCTCGTCGTAGGCCTGAGGCGACCGGAAGCCGGTCGAGTAACTGAGTCTGAAGTTGAACTTTGACGATGGATTATAGCGCAGGTTTACTCGCGGCGAAAATATCGGATGGTCAATCATCGAGTGTTTGTCCATGCGAGCACCGATGAGGAATCCCCAATGCTCGTCGCGCCACTCGTTTTGGAGATAGGCCCCGACGATATGCACTTTTTGGAGGATATCGTGGTTGTAGCCCACGGTCACATCGTGGAGACGGTTGTAGTCGTATTCAGCACCGGCAACCAACTCGGCCGGCATAAACCAAAAGCGGTCCATCTTGTGGGTCCATTGCACACCCGTGGTCACAACAAGGTCCGACGTACGGCCGTACGCATTGGGGTCCATCTCGCTTCCGTAGTAGCTTTGACGTTTCGTAGCCTGGGTGGCGGCGAAGATTGCCCAGTGGTTCTTGCGGTCGGTGCTCCAGATGTCGTATGTGGCCTCGCCGGCGTTGATGTTGTGGTCGAGTTGCTCGGCAATCATTGCCTCGTGGGCCGGCAAATCAAGGTTGTCACCACCGCGGCGAAACTCGTGCGTAGCATGGTACTCGACAGTCAGTTTCTGAGCATCGGTTGTACGGAAGAAAGCACGCGTACCGATGGTTTGCGACTTAAGTTGGGCAATCTCGGTAAAACCGTCACCGTCATGGTCGTATCCGTCACGGTTGCGGTTTTGACCGTATATAAACAACCCGGCACGGCTGTTGTCGGTGACCAGCGATGCATTTCATGGTCGTGTTGTTATCCAGCGCACCGGTGACGCCAATCGAGGTCAGCTGGTGGCTTACGTTGGCCGTGTTTACCATGGGGTCCTTGGTGATGATGTTGATAGTGCCGCCGACAGCCGATGAGCCGAACAGGGCCGAGCCGCCTCCGCGCATCACCTCCACACGGTCTATCATGTTGGCCGGGATTTGCTCGAGGCCGTATACGCCTGCCAAGGCCGAGAATACGGGGCGCGAGTTCATCAGTATCTGGCTGTAGTGGCCGTCAAGTCCGTTTATGCGAACCTGGGTAAAACCACAGTTTTGACAGTCGTTCTCGACACGCACACCGGGCTGAAAATTAAGGCCATCCGCTAACGAACAAGCATTGACAAGATTAAACGTCTTTGCCGACAGCACATTGACAAGCGACGGACTGTTTAGACGGGTTTGCTCGCTTTTGGAGCCCGTCACGACCACCTGGTCGAGCATAAATGCATCGGGTTCGACGTCGAAATTCACTTCGAGTGTCTGGCCGTGTTTCACATCGACGGTTTTGGTCATTGTCTTATAGCCTGTAAAGGATGCCTCGATAGTGTAATGTCCGGGCATAAGGTCGCGAATCGTGTAGTGACCCGAGCCGTCAGTCAACGTCCCGATCGACGTCCCGGCAAGTTTAATTACGTAGTATGGAAGGTGTTCGCCGGTCTCGACATCGACCACATGGCCGGTCAGATTGGCGTCACTAACGGGGGACACTGCCATGGCGCGGGTCGCAAACATTGCGGATACCGCCATGACCGTCACAGCAAAAAAATAACGTAGCATGTATCTTTAAATGCGTTTTATGATTGGTCAAATATGCTACAAAATTAGTCATTTTTGCCAAAATAGCAAAACGGCGACCCATTCCCGATTGCCGGGTGAGTCGCCGCTTTGTCTGTTTTGTCAGTATTTAACGGTCAAATTCAACAAGTTTGCAGTCCGAGTTCAGAGCCGGTGCCAAGCACCTTAATTCACTAAGCCCTTATACTACTAAACCACTAAACTATTAAACTACTAAACCGGATTACTGGATACCGCTGACGGTCACGTCGCGATTAATCTTCGAAACCAGGCCTTGGAGCACTTTGCCCGGGCCGAGTTCGATAAAGTTTGTAGCGCCGTCTTGGATCATGTTCTCGACTGTGCGTGTCCAACGTACCGGGGCGGTGAGCTGAGCTATCAGGTTAGCCTTGATTTCGACGGGGTCGATGTGGGGCATAGCGTCAACGTTTTGATATACGGGGCAAATCGGGGTATTGAACTTGGTAGCGTCGATGGCGTGAGCCAGCTTTTCGCGTGCAGGCTCCATGCAGGGCGAGTGGAAACCGCCGCCAACTTTCAGTTTAAGTGCACGGCGAGCACCGGCCTCGAGCATAGCTGCGCAGGCAGCGTCGATGGCCTCGTTAGTACCCGAGATCACGATCTGGCCGGGGCAGTTGTAATTGGCACATACCACCACGCCGTCAATGCCGGCGCAGATTTCCTCCACCTTATCATCGGTAAGGGCCAGGACGGCAGCCATAGTGGAAGGCTTGATTTCGCAGGCCTCCTGCATAGCCTGTGCACGGGCCGAAACGAGACGAAGTCCGTCCTCAAAGCTGAGTGCGCCGGCGGCAACGAGAGCCGAGAACTCACCGAGCGAGTGGCCGGCTACCATGTCGGGCTTAAATTCACTGCCAAGGGCTTTGGCAAGCGCCACCGAGTGGATAAATATGGCAGGCTGTGTTACAGATGTCTTACGCAGGTCCTCGTCCGTACCTTCGAACATAAGGTCGGTGATACGGAAACCTAGAATCTCATTTGCCTTCTCCATAAGGTCGTGAACCTCGGGGTTGCTGTCGTACTGAGCTTTACCCATGCCGACAAACTGAGCGCCCTGACCGGGAAATACGTATGCGTTCATTTTTGATTGCGTTTAGTTATGATTTAATGTTTTGATTTTTCGTTTATTTTCGGACTGCAAAGTTACGCATTTTTTTGGAATCCACGCCCATAAAACCCCACCGAATTAATAATTAAGGGAAACAGCACCCATTTATTTGCATCTTTCACTTTTTATTGCGACCTTTGTCATATCTTCAAATTCATTTATCCTTAAAATCAACAGCCATGAAAAAATTAGCCTTGTTATTAGCCTTAGTATTTGCCATTGCACTGCCCTCGAAAGCCCAAAACGACGACGAGGCTCATTGGGGTGCACGTGCTCAATTCGACCTTACCACCGCCACCGGATGCCACGACATGGTCCACTTCGGCCCCGGCGCATCGGTCGGTATAGCTTACTATGCCCCCTTTGGCCGCATCACTTACTTCAATGCCGGGTTGCTGTTCGGTTACAACTCCTTTGGTTACGAAGGTGATACGGACAACAAGTACAACCGCGTACATATCGACGGGCACCTAACCTCGATGGGACTCAGGCTTCCGCTCGACTTCGGCCTTAAATTCTACGACAACGGACGTATCCGCCTCAGTGCATATACCGGTCCCCACTTGTATTTTAACTTTTCGCTGAAAGCAAAATACACCCAAACACGTCAAAATCACGAGGAAGAAATCGACAAGTCCTATACCAACAGCGGTATGGAAATCGCTTGGGGCTTGGGCGTAGCCGCCGACATTGCAAGCCATTGGCACGTGCATATCGAGGGCGTGTACGGCCTGTCGCGTATGGGTATGACCGAGGACATCAAACTTGGCGAGAAAACACATTTTAACCGTGCCGGCATCTCAATCGGCTTGGGCTACAACTTCTAACCGACCTCCTCTCGCACCTCGCCTTTCGCCTCTCGCCTCTCGCCTCTCTCAAAGGTTTCGGGGCGTGATAGCCATATATGTGACGAAAAATTTGTACCTTTGCGGTCTAATGTGATTATACTCCACAAATGACCATACATTTTTTACATATAACGCATCGTTTATCGTACCTGGCAGCAGCGTTGGTGCTCATCACGGGCATTGCCGGCGCTCAGAGTCGCATCGACACCGGCAACAGTGAAAACGAACACACTCACGGCTTTTTCAACTCCACACCCAAAAAGCGCGTCAAGCTCGAACCATCCTACGCATGGACCCTCATCGAGCCGCTTGGGTTGCAACAACCCGCCCAAATCGACACGATGCTCTATAACTACTTTCGTCAGTCTGTGCCCTCGGCCGTATCCGATGCCTGGACAACTACCGGAAACCTTGGCGCCGAAGGTATAAACGAGATTTGGTCCGAACGCCGTCCGGTGTCCGACTTCTTTTTTCGTGATGCCCTCTATCCGTGGATGATCACGGCCGACAAGATGAAGTTTTATAACACCCGCGTACCGATGACGCTGCTGTCGTTCAACTCGTCGGGTGGCAAGGAGACGGCCCAGGAACGGCTAAAAGCCATCTTCTCGGGCAATATAAACCGCCGTGCCCAAATCGGTGCAAACGTCGACTATCTATACTCTAAGGGCTCGTACGCCAACCAAGCCACCAAGGATTTTACATGGGGCTTCAACGGCTCGTACATGGGCGACCGATACGAGTTTCAGGGCTTCTACAACCACTACAACCTGCTCAACAAGGAGAACGGCGGTATCACCAACGACCTCTACATCAAGGACCCGGCCCAGCTCCAGGGCGGTGTATCGTCGATTAACTCCAAGTCAATCCCCACACGCCTAAACGATGCCCACACGCGCTACAAAGGCGGCGAGCTGTATCTCAACAACCGCTACAAGGTCGGCTACTGGCACGAGGACCAAATCAACGACACAACCGTGCGCCGCACCTACATCCCCGTGTCATCATTTATATGGACGTTGAACTACACCTTTGGCAAACACTTGTTTATTAACGGGTCGCCGGGCGAAGCCACAAACTTCTTTGACCACACCTATATGTCGGCCACCGGCACTCGCGACGTAACATCGTGGTCGTCACTTAAAAACACCTTCGGCATATCGATGCTCGAGGGTTTCCACAAGTATGCCAAATTTGGACTTGCGGCATACGTCACCCACGAGCTCGAAAGCTATAAACAGACACCGGACACGCTGACAAACTACGTCGACCTGGGTCTCGAACCCTTCCCCGACGGTATTGAGTCGATTGCGCATAAAAAAACAAACAATATACTGAGAGTTGGAGGTCAGATAACCAAACAGCGCGGCTCGGTGCTTACATATCAAGCCGGTGCCGAGTTTGGACTTATCGGTCCGGCCGCCGGCGACATCAACATAAACGGCCAATTGACAACGCGCATCCCACTGCGGTTCGATACAGTAGCGGTCAGTGCATTCGGCGAGTTTGACAACCGTCACGCACCATATCTGATGGAGGAATACCTGTCGAATCACTTTATCTGGCAACAGAAACTGCCCAAAACTCGCCGATACCGTGCCGGCGGTACAGTGACCGTCCCTCGCACCGAATCCCGACTCACAGCCCAGGTCGAGAACATCACCAACCTGCTGTACTGGAACGAGTTGAACATCCCAACTGCATCAAACAAAAACGTCCAGGTTCTGTCCATATCGCTCGAACAAAACCTGCGTGCCGGGATTCTGCATTGGAACAACCGCATAACTTACCAAACCACAAGCCGTGCCGAGGTCCTGCCACTGCCGGCGTTGACGGTCTACTCGAATCTCTACCTGCTGTTTAACATCGCCACGCTGCGTGTTCAGTTCGGCATCGACTGCGACTATTACACAAAATTCTACGCTCCGCTTTATCAACCGGCCACGATGTCGTTCCATATCCAGCGCGACACCAAAGTCGGCAACTACCCCTTTATGAACTTGTATGCAAACATGCGACTCGACAAAGCTCGCTTTTTCGTGATGATGTCGCACATAAACCAGGGCATGACAGGCAAAAACTACTTTTCGATGCCCGGCTATCCGCTCAACCCCCGCCGTTTTCAGCTGGGCATATCGGTCGACTTTGCCAACTAAGTCAGTTTAGTAGTTTAGTGGTTTAGTAGTTTAGTGGTTTAGTAGTGGGCCAATTACTTAATTGTCAATTGAGATGCGCAAAATAGAGCCGGTAAAAAAATCGCGAATGACACTCCTGGTAGCACTGCTTGCCGTGGCCGTCCTGGCCATGGTTATGCTGCCTAAATGTTCTCATCATCAGCCGACAAAGCCGTCGATACATCCCGGCGAAACCAAATCAGGAGGCGACACCATCGATGTTGCCATCGAAATCTCGCCCTTGTCGTATCGGCTCGAAGGCGACACCGTCACCGGCCTTGATTACGCATTGCTCCGCGAAGTTATGCGCATAGGCAACCGCCCTGTCAAGTTTCATCCCTTTGCACCGCTCGACTATGCCATCCGCGGTCTCGAAAGCGGCATTTTCGACATCGTTGTGTCGTCACTGCCGTCAACCTCCGAGCTAAAAAGCAAATACCTGCTTACCGACCCCGTTTACCTTGACCGCGAGGTACTTGTGCAGAACCGGGCCAGCCAACCCCTCATCACAGCCCCTGAGGATTTGGGAGGCGACACAGTGTGGATTGCTGCCGGGTCGCCCTTTGCAGCCCGCATCCGCAATCTCAGTGCCGAAATCGGCGATACAATCCACATAGTCGAAGCCCAAGGTCGAACGGCCGAGCACCTTGTTATGCTCGTTGCACGCGGCGAAATACCACGCGCCGTTGTTAATGAAGGTCTGGCTCGACGTATGAAATCCTCGGCCTACCCCGACATCGACATCGAAACACACATCAGCTTTACCCAGTTCCAAACCTGGATGTTAGCTCACAACAACATTGCTCTGCGCGACAGCATCAACACCTGGCTCGACAGCCTGCGCCGTACACCGACCTACGACGGCATCGTCAATCCCTGACCGTCGCTACCGACAAATTTGGCACATTGACGGATTTTTTGTAATTTTGGAGTGTGAATATCAGTCGTGTTCATATCATGTCACGGCGTTGGTCCGCGTTCGCTTATCGCATGCGGCTTTTCGCTGTATGTATTGCCGTCCTTGCCGGGACGGCAACGGCTGCTTACGCCGCTAACGGTTCGCCGTCGTGGGAGGTAGTATCGAGCCGTGTCGACATTGACGATGCCGACCGTATCGAGACGACCGTTCGCGACGGATATATTTTCATCACAACGGGACACGCCGTCACCGTACGCCTGTATTCAATTGTAGGCCAGCTTATTTGTCAACAAAACATCAACGCCGGCACATCGCGGCTCAAGGTTGGCACACGCGGCGTGTACATACTCAAAATAGGCTCCGTGACCCGGCGCATAACCGTTTAATCCCTAACCCGAAACAATGGAAACAACCCATAAATCAGAAAATTTGCGTGTTAAGATTGTCAACGACGGCAATCAACCCCTGCCGGCTTACGAGACATTCGAGGCTGCCGGTATGGACGTGCGTGCTAACTTGGAGCAGCCAATCACCTTAGCACCGATGCAACGTGCGCTGATTCCTACCGGACTGCGTGTGCAGTTGCCCCCGGGATTACAAATCGAGATGCGCCCCCGAAGCGGATTAGCCCTTAAAAAAGGTATCTCGCTGGTAAACACGCCCGGTACGGTCGATGCCGACTATCGAGGCGAGATAGGTGTTATACTTATAAACTTGTCCGATACACCTTTCACCGTCAATCCAGGCGAACGAATCTGCCAGATGGTTGTTACACCATATATTCACATCACCTGGGAGCCGGTTAAGACCATCGACCATACCGAACGCGGCGACGGCGCCTTTGGACACACCGGCGTTGACTAACCGCCCCCTCTCTCGCACCCCGTACGAACTTCAGCTCGGCGTTCATTAGTCGCAGGCCGGAGGCCTACGTTCCCATCTCGCACCCCGCTCCTTGCTCCTCGCACCCCGCACCTCCCATCTCGCACCTCTATTCCCCTATCCATGCAAAGAAATCTGTTAAAAACACTCCCCGCGTCGTTAGCCGTCATCGTGGCCGTCATGCTCTGCACGTCCGCGATATGGGCTCGACGCGACATCGATGCCCAGGCACGGCGTGCTCATGCACGTGCCTTGGTCGATTACTCGGCATCGGTCGACGAATCGTCCAAACTGACATCATATATGGCTTCACAACGCGCCCGTGCCCTCAATCCGGACGACACAGCGATTATGTTGTGGAACAACATGCAGCGACTCTACTCGATGTCGAACGTCAAGGACTGCTACGACGAGCAACTCGACCTTGTGCTCAACAATCCGGCAACGCCCATCGACTACTATCCGTCGCTGATTGTGCTGGCACACGTTTACCATCCCGAGGACTCGCTGTTGGCCTATCGTCTGGCGCGTCTTGCCCAGGTACGCAATCCTCAAAACAACTATATCGGTCAATATGCACTCAATTTAGGCAGAGACATCCTGAAACAAATCCGTTTCACATCCGAGGGCGACACACTGCCGATGACAGCCACTCATCGGGCTTTTGCCAACGAGCTTACACTCTATGCCGACACCCTTATCGAGCAGTACGGCCGAAATACCGACATCTACATGACCAAGGCCCAGATTTATTACCTCTTAGGCGATACGGTGGCCATGCGCAACCTCGCCGATAAGATGTACCTCCAGGATGCCAACGACCCCGAGACACTCAACAACCTTACAATCATCTTCAACGCCATCAACGACACGGCACGCGTTTTTGAGTGCGGCCTTCAGAGCATCGAACTGCAACCGGCTCTGGACCCGATCCAAAAGATGTTTGCCATTGCAGATAATCCCGACGACCTTGCTCGGCTCCAAACAAAGGTGATGGACATTGCCCAAAACATCATGTACGAACCCGAGTTGCGTGCCGAAGTTCTTAACGGTGTCGTTATCGGTACGTTACATCGCGACTATTATTTGATTTTCGAGTTGCAAAGCAATATAAAGATGTCAGATTCGACGTTGACATATCAGATGGACAGACGCTTTTTTAACCGCGTCGACTCCATGGCTCGCGAAATCATAGCCGAGGAACCCGACAACTATCAAATTACCCGATACCTGTCGGATATGGGCAACGGCAACTCGTGGATGACCAAGTACGGATATAAATACCTTCTTGACTATGCCGTCACTCATCCCAACGACACTACTCACAACACACAGACCCTCACTGCTTTTGCCGAAAACGAGGTCTATCCCGACTCGGCACGCAACGACATCTATGCCCTCATTGATGCCCAGATTCAAAAGACCCCCGGCAACGCCACTTTTTTGAAAACAATCAAAATCACCATGGCCACAAACTATGATGATTCTCAAACGGCCCTCGACATATTCGAGACTCTGACCTACGCCGACGTCCTCGATATGATACGTAAAAATTCGAGCAGTGATTATACCGACGAAAAAATCGAGGAGGTCGCCAAACGCCAATGGGTAACCACCCTTGTGCTGAAGTCCGAAATCGAAAATAAGACAGGACGCAGCAAGGATGCCATCGCCACGCTGCGCCGGGCCTTGACCGTCGACCCCGAAAATGCTATGCTGCTCAACAATTTGGGCTATATAATGGCTGTCAACGGCGAGGACCCGCACGAGGCTATGGACCTTATCAACCGCAGTCTCGAAATCGCCCCGGACGCCTACAACACCATCGACAGTAAAGCCTGGATTGAGTATCTGCTTGGTCAGTACGACGACGCAATGAAAACCATGGAACGCTTTTTCAGCGTCATCAATTTGCCGCTTGATCAGCTCGTACCCGACGCGACCGACACGGCCACAACCGATGCTGACACTACCGACACTGCGGACGAAGCCGATTTTATCGACGATGACGAAGAAGATATCCATCCGCTGATTAAAACCCTGCGCCGTTTCAACATCAATGTCGAAGTTATCACACCGGTGTTAACTCACCTGATGGCAATCTACGATGCACTGGGCATGACCGACAAAGCTACATATATCTACGACGGCATCGTCGACCTCGCTCCCGACGACGAGGTGATTGTCGAATTTAAAAACAAACACAAAAAATGATTACACACCGAAATTCGATAATCAACCGCATATCAGCGCTGATGCTAACGGTGCTTGCCGTGCTGATGATTGCATCGTGTCGGTCGTCGAAAACGGCGACACTGCCAACAGGCGCCGAGTGGACCTCGGTTTATATGCCTGTCAAAGTTGCGCTTACAAAACCGACCGCCTTCTCCTTGTCGGGACGTGCGACAATCGAGCGCAACCGTGGTATTGACGTCTCGATGCGCTTTTTGGGTATGGAAGTTGCATCGATGACTTTAGTCAACGACTCGGTCTTTGTACTCGACCGCTACCACAAGTATGCCTTTGCCGAGCCGCTCCGGTCGGTGCTTGGCAGCCGATACGACAAATACACCGTAGCCGATATAATATCAATATTATTCGGCCAACAAAAAATAGACGAAAACCGATTCGTAACCGTGACCTGCAGTGACATGACCGAGTCACCGGCCGGGACCGTTGCTCAACGTATCGACATCGACTCGAATACTCAGTCAGGACGTTTTGCCGGCTCGGTCGAGCTAAAATTCAATGAGGCCGAATGGAATACCGGCCGTACCGTCCGCGACCCCTCAATCCCTAAAAAATACACGCGCATCGACCTCGAAACTCTGCGTAAAGTCCTCAAATCCTTCAAAATATAATTTCACGGTCACCCTCTCGCCTCATCGATATATGCTTAAACGTAACCTGCGTATCATTATCACTCTCGTTTTTGCTGCCGCTATGGTCTTTACCGTGGCCGACTACACCTACGCCAAGAAAAAGGCCACAAAGACCACAAAAACAACCTCAAAAAAGCAACCATCCAAGTCGGAACGCACATCGGCCACAGTTAAAAACGAAAAACAAAAAACCGAAAAAGAAATCAAGGAGACAAAGCAGAAACTGACCGAAAACCAAAAGCGTACACGTCAGCAACTCGACGAACTCAACAATATAAACAGCCAAATTCAGCGCCAGGAGTCGACCATAGCCGACCTCAACGCACTGATTGCCAACCTCGATACCCAATCTCGAGCAGTCACCGATACGATTACCGAAATCGAAAACAATATCACAATCCTGTCGGCCGACGTCGCAGGCTCAATGCGCCAAGCCCGCGTGCGCCGTTTCGCCATCAATCCCATTACGTTTGTTTTTGCATCGTCGACCTACGCCGAGGCTCAACGACGACTCAATTACATTCGCCAACTCGAACACGCCCGCAACGTCAAAGTTGACCAATTGGCCGCGGAACGTCACAAACTCGACACCCGCCGAGCCCAACTCGACAGTATCTCGCAACGAAACACGGCCGCCCTCAACCAACTGTCGACCGCAAACTCGATACTGTCCGCACGCAAAAACGAATCGGCTCGTGTCGTTGCCGACCTTAAACGCCAAGGCGCCGACCTAAACAAGATTCTGGCCGAAAAACAACGTAAAGCACGTCAACTCGATGCCGAACTCGACCGCATCATCGCTCACGAACAAGAGTTGGCCCGTCGCGAACAAGAACGCAAAAACAACCGCAAAACCGAGCAGGGCAAAACAAAGCCCAATCAAGGTTCCAAACCCAACACACAGCAGACCGGGACAGCCGACCCAGACCGTACCCTGACCGGTTCGTTTGCCTCGAACAAGGGACGGTTGCTTTTCCCCGTGGCCGGTCGATATACCATCGTGGGCACATTCGGCCGCTCTCAACATGGCGACCTTGACCACGTCCAAGTCGACAACAGCGGCATCGACATCGCCGTCAGCCCCGGCACAAAAGCGCGTGCCGTTTTCGAAGGTACGGTATCCTCGATTTTCTTTATGGACGGATACGAAAACATCGTCATGATTCGCCATGGCAGTTATGTGACTGTCTATGCCGGTTTGTCGAACATAACCGTGGCGAAAGGCACAAAGGTTACGACCGGTCAAAATATCGGCACCGTAGCAACCATCGACGGTCGCACCGTCCTCCACTTCGAAGTACGTAAAGAACGCGAAAAACTCAACCCCCTCAGTTGGGTTAAGTAAACCCTTCCCGACCCTAACCGTCCTATGAGCCAATCAGCCAAGTTGCACTCCACGTCAGTCACCATTGTCAAAGCGATGGGGATGTTCAGCGGTGTAAAAATGGTTATGATATTGTGCTCAATAATCCGCAACAAACTCATTGCGTGGCTCATCGGCCCTGCCGGGATGGGATTGGTTGTGCTCTACAATTCGATTGTCGAGCTGGTAGCGACCGCCTCGCGTCTATCCATCGACCAAAGCGCCTTGCGCGACATCGCCTCGTCGTCACGCGAGCACAGCCCACGCGTTGTCAAGACTGTCTACCGATGGTCCGTCGTCCTGGGGCTGGCCGGGTCGGCCGCCATGTGCGCCATGTCACCGCTTTTGTCCTATTGGTCGTTTGGAACGACCGAACGGTGGCCGATATTTTGTCTGTTGTCCATAGCGCCGTTCTGTCTAACCATCGCTTCCATTCTCAACATCATAAACCAAGGTCTCAGACGTCTTTCGCAAGCCGCCAAATCGACTTTTGTCGGTGCTATTTTGGGATTGATAATCTCCGTGCCGCTAATCATCTGGCTACGAATCGAATCGATCGAGTGGATTATATTGACCTACGGGGTGTCGGGAGTAGTCGGAGCACTGATTTTCCGTGCTCGTCTGCCTCGGGTAAAAATGACGACCCGCGAAATTTATCACGGAGGCGCCAATTTTATTCGCTTAGGCTTTAAGATGACCCTGGCGGCCCTCGTATCCTACATTGCAAACTACATTTTTATTCTGTTTCTCAAAAACTACTCATCGACGGCCATCCTGGGTATGTATCAGTCGGGATACACACTGATCAACACCTACGTCAGCGTTGTACTGACCGGAATTTGGGCCGAATATTTTCCCCGCTTGGCAGCCCAGGCCCACAGTCCTCGGCGCATGGCAGTGTCGGCCTCGCACGAGATTACGGTCGCTATGTGGGTACTGATGCCGTTTCTGTGCTGTTTCGTGGCATTGGGCGGATTTGCGATACAGCTGATATACTCGTCAGCCTTTTTGGATGTACTGCCGTTTGTCACAATCGGCTCGGTCGGGGTCATCCTCCGAGCAGCCTCCTGGTCGGTATCCTATATCATCCTTGCTCGCGGTGACGGCAACATCTATATCCTGACCGAGACCCTCAGCTCGTTTGTCGGCCTTGGTCTCAACATTGGCGGTTACGTCATCGCCGGATTCCCCGGCTTGGGATTTAGCTACATACTCTGGTATGGATTTTACACCGTGCTCGTCGCTCTGATATGCCGCCGACGCTACGGAGTCAGACTGAATAACAAGTCTATTCGGCTTGCGTTCATTGCCCTCACCGTGGTTGCCGCGGCCGTGGCTGCTGCAATATACCTCAGCGTATTTGTTTCGGCTGTGATTGGACTCGGTGCTTTATATTTTTCATGGCGCTACCGTTTCGGTGCTCGTAAATCAATCAAGTCATGACAGCCAACGAACTAACCGTCATAGTCCCCGTCTTTAACCGAGCCGAAAGCATCGCCAAGGTTATCGACGACGTCGCCGAGCAAACCGTCCTCCCCGATCAGCTAATAATCGTCGACGATGGCTCGACCGACAACACTCGCATCATCATCGAACACAAAAAACAAAGTCTCGAAGGCCGTCTGACCATCGATATCATAAAGGGTGAACATCGCGGAGCGTGTGCGGCCCGCAATGCCGGTTTGAAGGCCGTCACAACCAAGTGGACAATGTTTTTTGACTCGGACGACCGCATGGCCCCCAATCATATCGCGTCAGCGATGTCTGCTGTAAGCGACCATGCCGAAATTGTCGGGTGGGATGTCGAACGTATCAGCCTTGACGGACAACGTCGGCTTCTTCGCTTTGAAACCGACGACATCGAGTGGCACAACGTCATGCACGGCACACTGTCTACCCAACGCTATATGGCTCGTACCGAACTGTTTCGCCGCGTTGGTGGGTGGAACGAGGGCCTTCGGATATGGGTGGATATAGAGCTGGGTGCAAGGATGCTACGCGCCCTTAGCGGTTCGGTAGTCAAAGCAGTCACCGACCATCCGACCGTAACAATCATCGCCGGCGAGCAGTCAATCACCGGCCAAACCTGGGCCTCGCGTGCCAACCGCTACGCCGACTCGCTACGTGCCCTGCAAAATGCCCTCAGCCCACAAAACAGCGACTGGATCGACCTCAAACAAGCCATCCTTGCTGCCGACATTGCCCGCGAGACAAAAAAACGTAACAACCGCTTCAAAGTCTTGCCGACATCAAAAGCAGCGGTCAAGTTTGCTTACCGATACCGCCGTGCAGGTGGACGTGGTGCGGCACGGTTGCTACGTCGATTCTTTTCGGTGGCGGCCGGACCGGCTGAGTTTCCCGACCTGACCGTTGTTGTCCCCGTATATAACCGCGCCGACCGCGTCGCCTCCACCCTTGACAGCATTGCAGCCCAGACTTGTCTGCCCGGCCGTGTTATCGTTGTCGACGACGGCTCGACCGATGGCAGCTCCGACGCCGTCAGCCGTTGGATTGCTGAGAATCCACTCGGCAAACGTTTTGAACTTATCCGAGCCCAGCACGGAGGCGCAGCCGCCTCGCGCAACGTCGGCCTCGATACCGTCACGACCCGGTGGACTATGTTCTTTGACTCGGACGACACCATGGAGCCCGGTCATATTGCGCTGGCACGCAGCGGTGTGTCGGACGATGTCGACATCGTCGGGTGGAATGCCCTGAATCATCGCCGCAATGGTAGTCGTTGTCTGTTTAAGTTTCATCGACGTGACAGACTTTGGAACAATCTTATGCACGGCACCTTCGGCACTCAACGATACATGGCCCGCACTTCGCTTTTTCGCAAAGTCGGCGGTTGGAACCCCGATGCTGTTGTATGGAACGACATCGAATTGGGCACACGCCTCCTCGCGCTCAACCCTCGGATTAAAACCATAAAATCGTCCAAACCGACCGTCAATATGTACGCCGGCGACAATTCTCTGACATGGGTTGCCGACGACCGCGCATCGCGTTATGCCCCGGCGCTCCGTGCCATGCACAATGCAGGTGTCTATCCCGAATCGTGGCTCAAACTCAAAGCGGCCCTCATCGCCGCCGATTTGGGGCGCGGCAACGCTGAGAAAGGTAAGCGGATGTTTAAAAACATTCCTAATCCCGGTCGTGCCGTTAGATTAGCTTATTTTTACCGCTACCATGGCGGCCGTGCCACAGCCCGACTGCTGCGTATGTTTTTCCGTAATCCCAAACGACCATGAAGATATTACTTATAGGCGATGCAAGCAACTACCACGCCACGCTCGGTCGCGGACTCACTGCTTTGGGTCACGACGTAACCGTGGCATCCAACGGCAGCCGATGGATGGCCACCGAACGCAACATTGACCTTCGACGTCGCCCCGGCAAGTTAGGCGGCCTACTGCTGTGGACACGACTGTCAACCGTTTTGGCATCGCGCCTAAAGGGTTTTGATGTCGTACAGATTTCAAATCCGATATTTGTCGAACAAAAGCCTCATCGAGTACGCACATTATTCGACCGTCTGCGCCGCGACAACGGCCGCATCTTCCTGACTGCGCTGGGAACCGACACGGCCTACGTCGATATGTGTATGTCGCCCAAATCGCCCCTGCGCTACTCAGAATGGAGCATAGACGGCCACCCTACCCCGTTTTTTACCTCGCCCGAAGGACTCGACCATGCTAAGTGGCTTGTAAATCCCCTGGCCGACCACGCACGCTATATATACGACAATGTCGACGGCGTGGTTTCGGCTCTGTACGAGTACCACCGTGCCATGCAGTCGGTCATCGACGAGGACCGCCTCGCATACGCCGGTATCCCTGTCGACACCGCATCCATCCCCTTCGTGCCGCCAACGTACGATGGCGACGGCTGTTTGAATATACTTGCTCCCTATCACCCCGGCCGCGAAGGCGAAAAAGGCACTGATGTCCTTTACCGGGTTGCACAAAAGGTCGCGAATACGCACGTCGACCGCGTTACCGGGCTTAAATACAGCGACTTTGTCGACCGACTCAAAGCATCCGACGTCGTACTCGACCAACTCTACTCCTATACTCCGGCCACAACAGCGCTCGTCGCCATGGCGATGGGTAAAACCGTCGTGACCGGTGCCGAAGCCGACTTCGAAGACTATATCGGCGACCGCGTGCCGGCTATCAACGTCGACCCCGCTAACCCCGAACGTCTCAAGGCCGACATCGAGCGTCTTTGCGTGCCTTATATGCTGCAGCGCCGCGCTGAGGAAGCTCGGCAATTTGTCGAACGCAACAACGACATGAAAGTTGTTGCCGACCGTTTTCTTGATTTTTGGAATACACGCTTATGAACCCACGCCTCGAAATACTCGTCTCGACTCACGGCGAAAACGGCCTTAAACGGTGCGCAGCCAACACCTGGCCTCGCGTCGACGGCGCGTCATACCTCATCTCGTGCCAGTATGCCGACTCTCAACCGCCAATCCCGGCCGAGCTTACCGACCGCGACGATGTCAAAGTGGTTTTCACAACCTCACGAGGTCTGTCGGCAAACCGCAACAACGGCCTGCTCGCCGCCCGGGCCGACTACGTCCTCATTGCCGACAACGACACAGACTTCTATGCCGATGCTCTTTGTCAAATCATCGAAACTTTTGATGCCGACCCCGCACTCGACATCACTACGATGAGATACGAAGACGCCAATCACCGCCCAAAAAAAGCCTATCCGCCTGACGGGCACGACATTTCGAAACATTTCTACGGCTACTATGTCAGCTCGATTGAGATTGCGCTGCGTCGTTCATCGATTGTCGACGCGGGGTTACGCTTCAGTGAGTTGGCCGGCCTCGGTGCTCCGCGTCTTAACCAAGGCGAGGAACAAATTTTTATTATGAACGCCCTTCGCCGCGGGCTGCGCGGCCGTCACATTGCCAGGGTCGTAGCCTGTCATCGCGACGACTCGACAGGACGCCGCGACTTCAGCCCGGCGGCGCTTCGCTCGCGCGGCGTATTGGCCATTAAAGAACGCAACCTGATGGGCTGGGCCGCAATCACTGTCCGTGCGTGGAAACTGCGTCACCAAGTCCCATTTTTCAAGGCCCTGCGCTATATGACCTCGGGCGGCTTCTACTATCTGCGACACCGACGCCAACTCTAATAGCCTACGTTCGGTGGGGTTCATCGTGCTTTCGCCTTTCGTCTCTACCACCTGACTGCCAGCGGTGCGCAGGTGTCGAAGCTGACGCGGTCGGTGCGGTCGCGGCCCTTAAAGAGTTGTCCGCCGCAAGCCGGAGGCTTACGTTCCCGGCCCGCCTTGCACCTCGCCCCTTTTTACCGTGGTTAATGCCCGTGAAAACTATTACAGCGGTGTGAGCGCGGAAGTGCGATGACAGACCAACGTTCCCATCCCGCCTCGCTCCCTGCACATCGCCCCCGGCGTGCTTCCCGCTTCCCTGCTTTCCACTTCCCTCCTTGCTTCCCATTCTCCCCGTATCAAGGGAAGCGAGAAGCGGGAAGCAAGAACGTGACTATGTTCTCCGGTCTTTTGCACCGTCTGGATGGGGGCTATCACACCTTTGTTGGCTAATCACTGCCGTACTTCGGGATTTTTTTGTACCTTTGTAGGCAACAATCAAAAATCCTCTCTGCCCGACTGTAGCACATTCCAAACAATCAATATTCCAATCTTATCGTCAGATGCTAAAAAATGTCTCGCCCACAAAGTTATGGCGCTCGTCAAAGGACTACTTCTTTATATCGTTCGGCGTAGCGCTGTACGCCTTCGGTTTCACGGCCTTTATCCTGCCTCAGGAGGTCGTTATCGGGGGATTGGCCGGTATCAGTACACTGGTCTATTTTGTCACCGGCATCCCCGTGGCTATCACCCAGTACGTCATCAACTTGGTTCTCTTGGCCATGGCATATAAAATAGTGGGTAAACAGTTTGTTATCGGTACGATTTTCGGTGCGACGATGATATCGGTTTGGGTCGGTATCTTCCAGCCTATTTTTGAAGGAGGACTCGTCGCCGGCGAACCGTTTATGAACGTCGTCATCGGCGGTATTCTATGTGGCTTGGGTATCGGTATGACATTTATCCACAACGGCTCGTCGGGAGGCACTGATATCGTGGCGGCCATGGTTTCGAAACACTCAAACGTCACCATCGGCCGTATGATGCTCTACACCGACGTCTTTATCATCTCATCGGGATGGTTCCTGTTCCACGAAATCGACAAGATTGTATACGGTTTCGTTGTTCTTTGCCTGGTTTCGTTCTTTGCCGACATGGTTATCAACTCAAACCGCCAAGCTGTCCAATTTACCATTTTTTCGTCAAAATGGCGCGATATTGCCAACGCAATCAACAACGAAGCAAGCCGTGGCTGTACGGTCATCGACGGCACCGGTTGGTACTCTAAAAAGCCCGTTAAGATGCTGATTGTCATGTGCCGAAAAATCGAATCGGTCACTATCTTCCGCATCATCAAATCGATCGACTCCGAAGCGCTCGTCACCCAAGCTAATGTAAACGGTGTATACGGCAAGGGCTTTGACCAAATCAAGGTTAAACTTAACAACCACGATACACACCACAGCAGCGAGCCCAAACTGAGCGAACGAATCGAGGCCGACACCGTGTCGGATATCGGCGGTCATCATTAAGCATACAAGATATGAGACTTATAAAACATATATCGCTGGTCTGCGCAGCGCTGGCCATGGCTGTTTCGGCATCGGCCGAGCAACCTTTTATGGACACAAGCCGCCCCGACCGCTTTATAAACATCGGCGTCCACGTCGGTGACGGACTATCGACCGTACGTCAAAACTACGCCACCCAAATCGGCTCCGTGGCGTCCTTTACGCTTACACCCGGTAACGTGTTCGACCTCGGTGCCACGGCAATACTCAACGTACGCGACTTTTTCGGCATCGGCACAGGCCTTGACTTCACCGTCAGCAACTACGACTACAACCTGACGATGATTGATGCCGGCGAACAAAATGGCACACTCAACACCCTATACTCGGACAACCGTTTTTACTCGCTCGACATCCCGCTTTATCTGCGGTTTGCCTTCAACCTCGGCACACGAGTCCGCTGGACCTGGGAACTGGGCTCGTACATCAACCTCGGGCTCGGCGGCCACACCGATGTATCGACCTATCGCTCGTCGACAAACGCCCTTGGCCAAAGCCAGGTAACAAACAGCAAATTCCACAACAAGTACTTTAACGACGACAACGGCATCATCAACCGTATCGCCACGACTGACACCGGTCTTCACCTCGCTACGGGCCTTGTCTACAAACGACATTTTACGCTCAACGCCGTGCTCCACGTCGGTTTCCGCGACCTGGCACGCAACTTCGGCGTGTACAAAACCGAACTCTACAATTTAAATCTGATATTCAAAGCAGGATATCTTTTTTAGACAATGGAAAATAACATATCGGTTCACGACACCTTTGACCGTGAACATCTTTGGCATCCCTATACCTCGACTATCGACCCTCTGCCCACCTACCTTGTCGACCACGCCCAAGGCGAATACATCTACCTGGCCGACGGGACACGTCTTGTCGACGGAACATCGTCGTGGTGGTGCATGATTCACGGCTACAACAACCCCGTTATCAACCGGGCCATCGAAAACCAGCTAAAGAGTATGAGCCACGTAATGTTCGGAGGCTTTACTCACCGTCCCGCCATCGAATTAGGCAAAAAACTGCTCAAAATGGCCCCGCCGTCAATGAACAACGTATTCTTTGCCGACTCGGGCAGCGTAGCCGTCGAGGTAGCAATGAAAATGGCCGTTCAAGCCGCTATATCGCGCAGCGGCGACCATCGAAAAAGCGACTTCGTCACCATTCGTCGCGGATACCACGGCGACACTTGGAACGCCATGAGCGTCTGCGACCCCGTCACCGGTATGCACGGCGCCTTTGGCCCGGCACTGCCGATACGCTACTTTTTGCCCTCACCGTCATCGCGTTTCGACGGTGAATGGGACGCGGCCGACATCGACCCCCTGCGCGATGTTTTGTCAAAACACCACGACGAAATTGCCGCATTTATCCTCGAGCCCATCGTACAAGGCGCCGGCGGCATGTGGTTTTATCATCCACAGTACCTGCGCGAAGCTCGCAAACTCTGCAACGAGTACGGTGTATATCTGATTTTTGACGAAATCGCCACCGGTTTTTGGCGCACCGGCAAACTCTTTGCCTGGGAACATGCCGGGGTCGAACCCGACATAATGTGCATCGGCAAAGGCCTCACCGCCGGCTATATGACAATGAGCGCCGTGCTGACAACCCGCGACGTCGCCGACACTATATCGCGCGGCGAGGCCGGCGTGATGATGCACGGTCCGACATTCATGGCCAACCCCCTGGCCTGTGCAGTCGCCAATGCATCCATCGACCTGCTCAACAGCCAAAATATGGCCGAGCGCGTCGCCCATATCGAGGGTATACTCGCCGACGGGCTCGCTCCGGCTCGCGACCTGTCGGCCGTGGCCGATGTCCGAATCTTAGGCTCGATTGGCGTCGTAGAGACACATAAACCCGTCGACGTCGGCACGTTCCAAGCCGAGTGCGTGCGCCGCGGCATCTGGGTGCGCCCCTTCGGCCTGACCATGTACATTATGCCCCCCTACGTAACATCCGACGACAACATCCGTTATATGTGTCGCCAACTCGTCGAAATGCTCGCTCAACTGTGAATACAATCAAGACAATCCTTACCGACCTCGAAGCCTCGGGCAACATGCGACACATCGCCACCGACGATGCCCCCTCGACGATGGTCGACCTGTCGTCAAATGACTATCTCGGCATTGCTCAAAACACCGAGTTGGCCTCGAATTATCTGTCAACGGTACACCCCGAAAATTTCACTTTGGGATCGGCTGCATCACGGCTCTTGGCATCGCGTCAACACGACTATACCAACCTCGAATCCGCCCTCGAAGACGCATACGGCCGCCCCGCACTGCTGTTTAACAGCGGCTACCACGCCAACACCGGCATCGTCGGTGCCCTGGCCGACAAGCACACCCTATTCGTAGCCGACAAACTTGTCCATGCCTCCATTATCGATGGCCTTAACCTCGCCTCGGCAGCCGGAGCAACCTTTGTACGATTTCGCCACAACGACACAGCCCACCTCCAACGCATCCTCGAAAAAAACCGAGGCAACTTTGACCGCATCGTCATCATCGTTGAGTCGGTCTACTCAATGGACGGCGACAGCCCCGACTTGCGCGCAATCGCCGACCTCAAAAAAGCCACACCCGGTGCTATGCTCTATGTCGACGAAGCCCATGCAGTCGGTGTTCTCGGTCCGGCCGGGCTTGGTATGTCCGTTGCGCAGGGGCTATTAGACGATGTCGACGTCATGGTCGGCACATTTGGCAAAGCATTGGCCTCGACAGGTGCATACGCCATCGTCAGCGACGAAATGAAAGCCTACCTTACAAACCGCGCTCGCTCATTGATATTCTCAACATCGCTGCCCGCCATCGTCACAGGATGGTCGCTGACAACGTTCAGCCACGCCCTGGCCGACGACGATGCCCGCACACGCCTCAGGGCGGCATCTTCGACTTTGGCCGATATTTTGGGCACCCCCATACCGAGCCATATCCAGCCCCTCATCATAGGCGATGCACACCGCGCCGTTGCCTTGTCGCACCAACTTGCCGACGCCGGCTACCACGTCATGGCAATCCGCACCCCAACCGTCCCCGCCGGCACCGAACGCCTCCGCTTCTCGCTCTCAGCCGCCCTCACCCCCGCCACCCTCGCTGCTCTACGTCCTCACCTCCCTACGCCTTATTGACCAAGCCTTTTGGCCGCCTTTAAACTGCTAAACGGCGTGGCCGTTTTGAGCTGTGTGAGCGCCCAAGCGCGTCATCGCCTCAGCGCTTTGCTCGCAAAGAATATCATCTCCGGGGATTCGGGTCGTTGGTCTAAACTTTGATGGAAGCCGGCGGGGAGGGATAGGTCGTGGTAGATTAATTTGGGAGTTTCGAAAAAAAGCAGTAATTTTGTAGCACAAAAGTCAAAAGGTTTCGGGGCGTAGCGCAGTCCGGTAGCGCTCCTGGTTTGGGACCAGGCGGTCGCAGGTTCGAATCCTGTCACCCCGACTAATAAAGAAATAGCTGTAGCTCATCGAGTTACAGCTATTTTTATTAAGTACCATACAGTATTGAATCTGTTCGCGGTCAGAATCGCCATTCGATACCGGCCATAACTGTTGCACGCGGCATCGGGAAGCCGTAGTTTATCTGATGGCGCGTGGCTGTCAGGTTTTCGCCTTTAACAAAAACGGTCAGCGGTTTGGTCATCGGCACGGTATAGGCTACGCGGGCGTTGAGCAAGGCGTAGTTCTCGGTGGTCTGCTCGGTGTAGACGTCCCAGGCGCTCATTACGTCGAGTGTAAACTGCCAGTTGCCGGGTGTATAGTCAACTTGGGCAAAAACTTTGTTTCGGGGCGCGGCGAGTATACGTGTATCGGTGTGGAGGTAGGCGTAGTCGGCAGTGAATGCCCAGTCGTTGTTCAACGTGTATGGAGCGTCGATTTCTATGCCTTTGTTGATAAATTTGCCGGTATTGACGTTCTTAGGCGAGCCATCGATGCGCACCGACTGGATAAGGTTGTCACCGTTTATGTAGTACAATGCAAGGCCGAGGTTGAGTTTGCTGTCCAGAAGCCACTGGCACAACTCGACCTCGAAGTTGTTCATCCGCTCGGGTAGCAGTTCGGGATTACGCGGAGCGTACATATAAAGCTCGCGGATGTTGGGCGAGCGGAAACCCTTGCTGTAGCTAAACTTGAGACGGTTCGATGTCATTGGGCGAACAATGAAGCCGGCCTGTGGCACGCACCGAGCCATAGAAACCCTCGCGCGTAGCACGTTGTGTAATAAGGTTTACCGAGCCGCCCATTGCGCCCGAGCTATACAGCAACGACGACGGACCGCTGACAACTTCGACACGCTGTACATCGTTTGTGACGTACGTATCAGGCAGCGAATGGCCAAATATACCTGCCCACTGGGGCTGTCCGTCGATTAGAAACAAAACTCGATTGCCACCGCCGACACCGCGGATGTTTACCGACCCGGCCGACCCACCGCTGACACCGTAGCCGCCCAGTCCGCGCTCGGTGACGAACATACCGGGGATGTAGTTTTGGAGCACGGGTAGCAGGTTTGATTCGGTACTGTTTTCGATTATCTGCGAGCCGATAACTTTTACGTCAAGGGGCAAAAGGGGTACGGGGGCCTTGGCCGCTTTCTCGATAACGACGACCTCGCCAAGTACATTGGCTGTGTCGGCAGGTTCGGTTGTCGATGCGTAGACAAAGACTGCCGCCGGTAGAGCGACAGCCGCAAATAACATTCTCCTCATACGATATTATTTATCCAAATCGATGATTTCGTAATTGGTCGTACCGAGTCCGATTTCCTCGGCACGCTCGATGGTATGGAGGCCGTGACGGCTGTTGATGCGCTCTATCAGGGGAGCATTGTCGTTGCCTTCGGTCGGGTGCATGTTGAATATGATGTCGACACAGGCCTTGTCGAGCGCCACGGGGTCGGTCGATGCAAGGATACCGTAGTCTTTAAGACAGCACGTCCGAGGGATGGGCGTCGCAGTCACAGTCGACCGACATATTGTTCATCACATTGATGTAGATAATGTTACCCTTAAAATAGTCGTGGACACCCTGTGCTGCCGATGCCATCGACTCGAGAAAATCGTCCTGCGGGGCGATATTGTCCCAAAGTTCCTCCACTTTGTCGGTGGATAACCATCGTTCAGCAGGATATTGATGGGAATTGGGCCCATCCAGAAGTGACTGTTGTTTGGGGGTTATCTTTTCGTTTCACGCACCTGCGGACAAATCAGTCCACTTATCAAGAAACACGAAAAACACACTGCAAAGAACATGTCATACTTTTTGTGCGTAAATCGGAGTGTTTTGCATGTAAAAGTTGTAAAAATCGGGGAATTTGTTTGGCAAATCGAGTTTTGTTATTTATCTTTGTCGGCAATTAGGGCAAGGTCGTTGTCTTTTTGACATAAACAGACTGCCATCCCACGTTTATCAGTCAATCCAATAGGTTTTTAACGTCTCGAATCGAGGCAAAATTTAATCGAGTATGAAAAAACAATTTCTAACGCTGCTGTGCAGTGCGATGGTTATCGGTTTATCCGCCGAGGCCAAAACCATGTACGGCTATCAAGTATGGGAGCCATACGCAACCAACTCCACCACCGGCCCGGTACGGTTCGACTCGGCATCGCCGAGCGACATGACACTCATTGCCAACTGCTCATCGATGGGCCACGTATATAGTGGTTATTATCTGGATTATCACTGGCTTGGCCAAGCTATCGTCAAGGGTACACAATCGAGTGTCGACGGTTTTTACGACATTGACCTGACAACCGGCGAACGCACTTTGATTGTCAAAGGAGGTTCGAAACTCATCGACATGACCTACGACTACTCGACGGGGACCGTATGGGGTATCCAGAACGGCAGCCGCATATTGGTTAAATTCGACCCTACGAAGGGCACAAATACCCAAATCGGCATTTTTAAGGACAGCGGTACCGAGAAACACCTTTTGGCCATCGCGGCTTCGCTTGACGGCACGCTATATGGTGTATCGTCCGACGACCTTTTTTATAAGATCGACCCGAAGACGGCAGCACTGACCCTTGTCGGCAAGCTCGGCGCCGATGCTGCCTTTGACCAGACCATGGCCTTTGACTACGAGACCGATACGCTCTACTGGGTAAACAACGGCGACTATCTGCTCTACACCATCGATGTTAGCACCGGCGAAGCCACACCAATCGGCTATATCGGCGAAAACGGTGGCAACAATATGGCGTCGCTTTTCGTCCCCTTTATCAACGTTGCCAATGGCGCTCCCGACCGCGTCGTGTCGTTGACCGGAACGGGCGGCGCTGATTCGGTCACCTTGTCGTGGGTCAATCCTACTAAAACGGCTCGCGGTGAAGCTCTCAGCGAGCTTACCGGTGTAAAAATTCTGCGCGACGGCGCTGAGATTGCACGTCTGACCAATACCGTGGCCGGCGATAAATCCGAGTACATCGACCGCGATGTCCAAGCCGGCAAGGACTATACCTACCGCGTCGTTCCCTTCAACAACAAAGGTGACGGCGGTGCTGATTTGCACGACCTTTCGGTGCGCGTTGGCAAAGACCTTCCCGGCGCTGTCGTCGGTTTGACGGCAACACAAGGTGATGGCTCGGCAATCCTCAGTTGGAGTGCGCCCGTCGAGGGTGCTTCGCAGGGCTTGTTCGATCCGTCGGACATAACCGGATACCAAGTACGCCGTGGATCATCGTTGATAGCTACGGTCGGCGCCGACGTTCTCAGCTACGAGGACAAGCGTCCATTCGGTACGTACAGCTATACGGTGACAGCCCTATCCGAGGCCGGAGCCGGACCCGCCACGCTTATCGAAAATGTCATGGTCAAACCCGCCGACTGGATTGTAATGACCAACGGCGAGGCTCGCGTCAATGTCGATGCTGAATATAAATTCTACGACGAAGGCGGTCCTTCGGGCGACTACTACAACTCGCGCAACCAAACCCTGGTTGTACGCCCCGCGACACCCGAGGCTTACGTAACCGTCGATTTCACCGCCTTTGACCTTGATACATACGGCGACTATCTCGAAATTTATCAAGGAGCAGGCACGCAGGGAAAACGCCTGGGGCGGTTCTCTGACACGAGTGTACCGGCCGAGTTGCGCCACATCGAGTCGACTGCCGACGACGGTGCCCTGACATTTGTTTTCTACTCCGATATTATGGCCGTCGGCAAGGGCTGGACCGCCACTGTCAAAGCAACTACAATGAAAGCTCACGACCTCGAAGCATCCAATCTGCGACTCGAAGCCCTTGGCGTTGCAAACACCGAGGAGACAGTCAAAGTCACCGTCACGAACAAAGGCACACAGAAAGCGACCGGCTACAAGATCGCGCTCCTTGTCGACGGAGTTGCCGTCACCGAGGTGCAAGGCCCCGAACTTGCTCCGCGTGCCAAAGCCGATGTCGAGCTTAAGTTTACGCCCAACGCCGAAGGCAAATGCAACGTAGCGGCTCGTATAGACTATGCAGCCGACGAGGATACAGACAACAACTTGACACCGGCCGTTGTCCACCCCGTGATGCGCGAGGGTAGCGTTTTTGTCGAATCCTACACCGACACCCCGACCTATATTTATGTTCTCCCGGCTTCGTTCCTGTCCTACGAGTCGATTGGCCAGACAATCTACTACTCCGACGACATGGCCGCCGGTAAAGACCTCGATATGACCGCACTCAGCTTTATTCTTGATGACTGCTCCAAGTCATACGCAGGTGTGCCCTTTACACTTTGGGTAGGCGAAACAGAGAAAACCGACCTTAACGACGGTGCAATCCCCGCATCGAGCCTGACCGAAGTTTTCAAGGGTACTCTCGACCTCAATGCAGGCGACAGCGACGTGACATTTACTTTTAACGAGCCATATCCCTACAAAGGCGGCAACTTTGTATATCTACTTTATAAAGCACCTTCGGCTACCGACAACGATGGTGTCAGCTTCCGCGGCTGCTATGGATACGACAAAAAACACGATGGCATTTCGCGTTTCGACTCGAACTGGCAAGCCGATGCCGACCCGCTCAACCCCGATGCCACATTCGGTTACTCGTCCCAGAACATGCGTCCCGACATCCGCGTGGTATTTGCGCCCAAAGCCGGAGTCGAAGCAGTCGTTGTCAATCCGTCCCATGCCTTTACGCTCAACGGCGACGTACTCAGCTGCCAAAGCGCGGTCCGCGTCTATACCGTCAACGGTATGCTCGTAGCTCAACTCGCTGCCGGACAAAGCATCACGCTCCCTCGCGGATTATATATCGTAGCGAGCGCTGACGGTGCAACCCGCATAGCCGTGAAGTAATCCTCCCCTATCCGTTTCTATACAGAAAAGGCCATCCGAACAATGTTTCGGGTGGCTTTTTTGTCGAAGGGAATGTATCACGATCAATCGAGCATAAGCGGAAGCATGGCCCGCGTGGTGGGCAATCCAAAGATGTCGCCCGTCTGCGGCGCACTGAAAAGTATCTTTGTCAGCACGGCAACGTCGACATCGAGCGTCAGACGGCGCATTGTCGAGTCGGCACGCGTCAAGCGTCCGTTGTGTAGAATGAAAACGCCGTTGTTGTCAGGTATATAACTGTCACGCACACGGATAACCTGATCGACCCGTGGAAAAGCCTCGGCGATGCGTCCCAATGCAGCCTCGACATTGACTATACGCATCATACCGCGGGTCCGTAACGACCCTGTCGCCCCGGTCGGCGTACACCAAACCTCCAAAGGCAAACCATTGTCCAGTCGTGACGTAATGTCGGCAAGTGCCATCTCGGCTGCGGCCTCGTCGGTATATAAAATCTCACGTACATGGTTCTCAATACGGCCGGGGACAGCAAAAGCCATTGCGGCCGGTCGTCCCTCGCCGTCGGCCACAAACGAGACGACACCACGGTCGTGACGCAAATCATCGAGTATAGCTCGGAAGTCATCCTCATCGTGCAATACGGATGCTGCGCGCGTACGTTCGAGCTCGGCAAAAGCCTCATAGTCAGGTTCGATGTATCTATAGCCCTCGGTGACGGCAAAACTGTGGAGCGAGGTATACCGCTGGATATCATTGTAGACGACCGTGGCAAAACCAAACCGGTCGTAGTAGTTATACAAACGGCGCTCGGCCGGGATAAGCGACACGAAAACATCCCCTCGGCCATGCGCCTCGGCCAACGCCAATCGCATCAGCTCGCTCATATACCCGCGCGAGCGCGAACTTGCCAACGTCGTCGCCCCGCATATATACCCCATCGGCACACGTCCACCGGGATACGCAAAGTCGTAGCGCTGAAGCAACAGGCAACTCACAGGATTACCTCCCGGCGCAAGCAGCATAGCATCCTCGTCGCGATATACATCGTCGAAAAACCATGCATTCCATGCCTTGTCCTCGCCAAATCCGGCATCGTATAGACGACGCACCATTGCCTTTTTCTTTGTGTTTTCCATACAAAGGAAACAAACTTAACAGCCCTCGGGTTTTGGACCCGTTCCAATTCAAAAAAAATTAGTAACTTTGCACAAATTTAGACTTGCCGAGACGGTCTACCGACGGCGGCATGTCATTACATAACCCAAAACCCGACCAACCAATGCGTATCACTCCGAAAGCCCGCCTCGTTTTGCGCGACGGCACTGTGTTCGAAGGTCAATCCTTCGGTTATGACGGCAATGCTGCCGGCGAAGTTGTGTTTAACACCGCTATGACCGGATATCCCGAAAGTCTCACTGACCCATCTTACGAGGGCCAGATACTCGTCACCACCTTCCCCCTGCAAGGAAACTACGGAGTGCCCCAACGCGATGACGCCACTCACCGCGATGGTCACGAACTGAGCCAATACTTTGAAGGCGACCACATCCATTGCCGTGGTCTGGTTGTTCAGGATTACTCGTGGGACAACAGCCACTGGCAAAGCAAACGCAGCCTCGACCAATGGCTGCGCGAGGAAAAAATTCCCGGCATATACGGCATCGACACCCGAGCACTGACAAAACATCTGCGCGAATGTGGCTCGATGCTCGGCAAAATCATTGTCGGTGACGCCGACCCCGACTCCATCGACTGGTACGACCCCAATACCGAAAACCTCGTCGCTAAAACATCGTGTCGCGAAGTGACCGAGTACGGCGAAGGCGACAAAACCGTTGTCCTGGTCGACTGTGGCGTAAAACACAACATCGTGCGCTGCCTTACGCGCCGCGGTGTGCGCGTTGTCCGCGTTCCATGGGACTATGACTACACCGATATGGACTACGACGGCGTGTTTATCTCGAACGGCCCCGGCGACCCCGCGATGGCCGACCGCACAGTCGAGATACTCCGCCGCGCAATCGAAATCGGACGCCCCATCTGCGGCATCTGCATGGGCAATCAGCTCCTCTCCAAGGCCGCCGGGGCGAAGATCTATAAACTCAAATACGGCCACCGAAGCCACAACCAACCCGTGCGCCGCGTCGGCACCAACCAATGCTTCGTCACTTCCCAAAACCATGGATTCGCAGTGGACTCCACTACCCTTCCTGCCGACTGGGAACCCCTCTTCATCAACATGAACGATGACACCAACGAAGGAATCCGCCACCGCAGCAAACCCTTCTTCTCGGCCCAGTTCCATCCCGAAGCATCCTCCGGACCCAAAGACACCGAATTCCTCTTCGACGAGTTCATCGCCCTCCTCTAATCCCCACCGCCGACTTAGTACTCTTTTAGCCGGTATCCCAAAGCCATATCAGTGCCCCGCGATTTTTTAAAGCTGATGAAATGTCAAACTGACATATTGACAATTTGTCAATTTTGACATTTTGATAAACTGAACGTAGCGTGGTCGTTTTGGTGCTGTGTGAACGCCCAAGCGCGAAGACACAGGCAAGGAACGCACAGGTAGCGTAGATGCCTCACCTGTTACTTGGAGATTTCTAAATCTGAGCTACATAGCCTTACCAGAGTCCCTTTCCGGGGCTATGGCAAGGCTATGGGTCTTTTTAATGGGGTGGTTAGCGAAGCGGGAGCAGGATGCGGGTTTCGCGCGGTGCAAAGGTGTGAGGCGTTGTTTCGTCGGGGCGTAGCGTGATTGTTTCGCCTGTCAGAGCATCGCTGTAGTGGGCACCAACGGGGATGACCTCGGCATAGCGGTCCATATCGACTTCGATGGGTTCGTCTCGGCCATTCATAACAACGATGAAAGCGTCATCGCCGGCCCGGCGTTCGTACAGATAGAGTCCGTTATCGGGCACGAAGTGGCGCATCGTGCCTTCGGCAACGGCACGGCTGGTTTTGCGCCAACGGTTTAGGGCGGCGATATAGTCGTAGGCTTCGTTGACAAGGTCGCTGCGCCCCGAACGATTAAACATATTGATGGTGTCGCCCGGGAATCCGCCGGGCATATCTTGGCGTATCATACCGTCACCGCCTTTGCGGGTTCCGCTCATCAGTAGCTCGGTACCGTAGTAGAGCTGAGGTATACCCGGGGCGGTAAGAAGCAGCGTAACAGCCTGTTTCCAGCTGTCGAGCGAATCGATATCCTGTTTGATAACACGGTCAGTATCATGATTGTCGAGGAAGCGAAGCACGTGCCCGGGGTCGGCATAGACAAAGTCGAGCGCAAGGTGATTGTAGATTTTGCCAAGGCCGTTGTTGCCATCGGTTTTTGCCATAAACGGTTCGAGATTTTCGGACATAATCATCAGCGGAAAATCCATTACGGTTTCAAGTCGGGGGTCGTCGCCGTTTGCCATAGCCAGAGGCGCACCGGTTTGCCAAGTCGAGATGCTTGCCGGGTCGGTGTACCAACACTCGCCCACGATATTAAAATCGGGATACTCGGCCATTACATCGTCAATCCAGCCGGCCATCGCAGCACGGTCGGCGTATGGATATGTATCCATACGTATACCGTCGATTTGAGCTTCCTCGATCCACCATATCGAGTTCTGGACAAGGTAGCGCATAAGGTGAGGATTGCGCTGGTTGAGGTCGGGCATCGAGCCGACAAACCATCCATCGACGGCCAGTGTGCGGTCGTAGTCCGATGCATACGGGTCGCTGACGGTCGACAGGCGATAATTGGTCTGGCGGTATCGGTCGGAGAAGTTGAGCCAGTCCGAAGCGGGTCGGTCCTCTATCCAGGGATGTGATATGCCCGTGTGGTTAAATATCATATCCATAACGGTTTTTATCCCGCGGCCGTGCAGTGTGTCGATAAGGGCAACATAGTCGTCATTCGTACCGAATCGAGGGTCGACGCGATAGTAGTCGGTGGTTGCGTATCCATGATAGCTGCCGCCGGCCATGTCGTTTTCGAGGACGGGATTGACCCATACTGCGGTGACACCGAGCGAGTCGATGTAGTCAATATGCTTCATAATACCGGCAAAATCACCTCCATGACGGATATTCGGGTTTGTACGGTCGACCTGGGCCTTGTTTTTGAGCGATTCGTCAACGTTGTTATCCGGATTGCCGTCCGAAAAGCGGTCGGGCATAACAAGATAGAGCACATCGGCCGCTGTGAAACCTTGCGCTCCGTTCTGCCGGCGACGCGCACGGATTTCGTAGTCGCGTTTGACGGTCATTTTACCCGCGCGCCACGTCAGTGTCATGGTGCCCGGTTTGGTATCGGGCGCAATATTGAGGTAGACAAATTGCCAGTTGTCCGAGCCGTCGAGCCGAGCTACGCTGTCGACTGTCACGCCGGGATAATCAACCGAAAACGAGGTGTTTTTTATATCTTGCCCATGGATTTGGAGTTGGAGAGAGGTATTTTTCATACCCGTCCACCAGTGTGGCGGGTCGATACTTTCGACATTGAACGACATGGCTGTCAGTGGCAGTGCAACAGCCACGGCAGCAATCAGTTTATCTAAGTTTTTCATTCGATTATTAAATTTGCAGTGTATTTAGCAATGTTGACAGGGCATCGGCCGGGTCAAGGTGCATTATCGATGTGTCGCGGGCATACCACGTAAGCTGTTTTTTGGCGTATACGCGTGTATTTTTGGCTATGCGAGCAATGGCAGTCTCGCGGTCCATCAAACCGTCAAAGCATGCAAACCATTCCTTAAACCCAATGGTATTCAACGAGTTGAGATGACGTAAAAGATATACCGACCGTGCCTCGTCCTCCATACCGTCCCGAACCATAGCCTCGACACGGGCATTGATGCGTTCAAACATCTGCTCGCGCGGACGGTCGATCATCACCTTGGTAATTTTAAAGGGGCGTTCGGTGGGTTTGCGACCTAAAAAAGACGAGTAAGGCTGTCCGGTCTGTATTGATATCTCGAGGGCGTGCATAACCCGGCGCGTATTTGCGCGGTCGACCCGCGTGGCATAGTCGGGGTCGACAATGTCGAGCATAGCAAGGACACCGTCAAGACCACTGTCGCTGTATAGGGCATGGACCCGGTTGCGGACGGCATCGGTCACCGTCGGCATATCGTCGATACCATTACAGAGCGCATCGATGTACATCATCGAGCCGCCGCAGACAACAACATAGTCCTCGCCGCGTGCTTCGGCCTCGGCAATCAACCTCAGCGCGTCGGCCTCGAACATGGCCGCACTGTAGTATGCATCGAGATCGAGGAACTCAACAAGATGGTGTGGCACACGATTACGTTCGGCCTCGGTCGGTACGGCCGTCGTTATTGGTATACCGCGATAAATCTGGCGCGAGTCGGCCGATATTATGTGAGCGCCCAACCGTTCGGCCACGTCGAGGGCAAGCGATGTCTTGCCCGACGCGGTCGGTCCGGTGATTACAATGACGTGCATTTATTTGCGCTCGCCTACGATGGCGGCGATGCGTACAACTACGTCGCGGGCTTTTTCCATCGACTGGATGGGCAAGAATTCATAACGGCCATGGAAATTGAGTCCGCCCGCAAAAATATTGGGGCATGGCAGGCCCTTAAACGACAGCTGGGCGCCATCTGTGCCGCCACGTATGGGAACAACCTTGGGCACGATATCGCAGTCGCGCATAGCCTGCTCGGCTATCTCGATAATCTCCATGCAAGGCTCGATTTTCTCGCGCATGTTGTAGTACTGGTCCTTGATTTCGATGGCGCAGCATCCGGGGAACTCGTTGTTGATTTTGCGAGCGAGATGCTCAAGTTCCTTCTTGCGGCGTTCGAAACGGTCACGGTCGTGGTCGCGGATAATGTAGGTAAGGACTGTCTTTTCGACCGTACCCTCCATACCGACAAGGTGGTAGAAGCCTTCGTAGCCCTCGGTGTGTTCGGGGGTCTCCCAACGCGGCAGCATGATAACAAACTGGTTTGCGATGCGCATTGAGTTTATCATCTTGTGCTTGGCATAACCGGGGTGCACGTTGCGGCCGGTGAATGTCACACGCGCCACGGCGGCGTTAAAGTTTTCGTATTCGAGTTCACCGATTTCACCGCCATCCATTGTATATCCAAAGTCGGCATTGAAAGCGGGTACGTCAAATTTATGTGCACCGAGGCCAATTTCCTCGTCGGGATTAAAAGCAACGCGCACACGGCCGTGTTTGATTTCGGGATGCTCCTTGAGATACTCCATAGCCGAGATGATTTCGGCAACGCCGGCTTTGTCGTCAGCACCGAGCAACGTAGTGCCATCGGTAACGATAAGATCCTGTCCAACATAATTAAGCAGCTCGGGGAACTCAGTGGGCGACAGCACGATACCCTGCTCGGCATTGAGCGTAATATCGCCGCCGTCATACTTTTTGACAATGCGCGGACGCACATTGTGACCCGACATATCGGGCGACGTGTCGAGGTGGGCAATAAAACCTACCGTAGGCGTAGGATAGTCGACATTCGAGGGCAGTGTAGCCATCAAATAGCCATTTTCGTCAAGAGTTATCTCGCTAAGGCCAAGATCTTTAAGTTGCTTTTCAAGAAACTCGGCAAAAACCATCTGGCCGGGGGTCGACGGTGTGAGGTTGGTCAGTTCGTCACTCTGCGTATCAAACTTGACATACTCCAAAAATCGGTCTACTACATTCATTGTCGTATATTTTTCGAAGAGTTTTGAGTCGTTAAAAACGGCGAAAACCGTGTTGATGTATTTAATTTCACAAAGTTACTGATTTTTTCGGACAAAAACATCAAACTATGACGACTTCTCGTTGCAAAATATGCAAATCCACCGAATAGATGTATTCGTAGATGTATTCACCAATTTCTTAACTCCAACCTACCCCCCCATATTACCACCTTTGAGCCCACATTATTAAATTTTTAATCTTTTTGGCCTTCTGCCTATGTCTGACGTCCTTTCACCTGATAACCAGGGTCCCGGAGCCGTACCGCATAAACCGAGATTTTTAATTTTTAATTCAAGTTTAGCAAGTAGATAAACCGCGTGATATCACATGGTTATGGACAGATAAAGCAGCGCCGGAGGCGCGAGATTGTGGTCAACCCCAGGCGCAGCCTGGGGAAAGAGGCATCCCTCTGACAGTGAGCCTCGGAGAGGCGATGTCGTGGTAATGAATATGTATACTCCGGCGCTATCACCGAAAGCACTAACGAGTTTGATACCACGACATCACCTGATGCTCGACATGGATGACGATGAATAATAAAGGAGATAGGCTTCAAACCGCAGCGTCTAAGCCTCACGGACCTATCTCCTTAAACTCCTTTGATTGCAGTACAGTCAGATCTTCTGCAATAGTCGTTGTATTACGTCTGACTAACAACTTTGGCTATTCCTCGGAGTTTTATTCTGAATGCCGGAGGTCGGCGCGTCCCCCATCAGTCAAGCAGGTCGCCATCCTTACTTCCGCAATAAGCCTTTAATCTCGTGACAATTCAGAATGTTTCCCCCACACGCGCATTAGGGCATGGTACTGCCAGAACTTCCAAGGGGGTTACCAGTCATACGTCTGACAACTGGTGGGTGCGCGAACTTCCCCGAAAACAGTTGCAAAATTACTAAATAATAAGTTAAATACCAACTCGCAACACCATAGAAGTTTGTAGGACGCACTTTTCACAAGCTTTTTCAGCCGCTTATTTAAGCAAGGAGGTCAGAGACCCACCAGCAAATAACTGATGCCGCAAAAAGAGCTATAAATGAACGCAATATCCTCCACTTTATAAAATTCAGCAGCTTATACTTTTCACAAAGCACAAGCAGGAGTTCAGCCACGACAGCAATTATAATATAGACATACCAATGTTTAAGCAAAACTCACGCTTCGGCTTTAGTTTTTTGCCAATGGGTTAGACAAAAAAGGCTTTGAGAATCTCCGCACTTCACTGAAATTTAGCAATTTAGTAGTGACCAAACAACTAACCCTCAAAACCATAGGCAAAGTTACGCAAATTCCATCGAAAATAAAATTTTCCACACATAAAAACAACAGGCAACAATTACAAGCGAGTTTACAACGCTCCTTGCCCCCTACTTGCCAATATTATCATACCCCCGCAAATTCAACCCCGATTTAACCCCTCGAATCCGAGGGGTTTAAATATCTTGGCACACTCTCCTATAGTGGCAAGCATTGCGAGCATTCTTGATGGTTATGGTTACTTGCAGATCCTATAAATAACCCGAAACACGCCCACGACATAGTGTAACAGGCGCGTTCCGGAGTTTTTTTTTTGGGGGGGTCAGTCTATGGCTGTGAGATTATTGAAATCACGAAGGGTTTGGCGCAATTTAAAAATTGCATAGATGAGTGCGACAACCAGCGCCCCGACTATTAGCCATACTTTATAGTGTGCCAACGTCCAAAGGTGGGAAAGTAGCAACGTAAAGAATATGGTTATAATTACTGTGCCGACTACTTCACCGATGATGGCTGATAGTTTAAGCCCGGCTACTTTATTCATAGTCTGCATTGGGGTGTCTGTTGTAACGTTGATGCTTTTCGCTTTGTTGAAAAGGACGGTATACCACAAAGCGGCAATCCCGAGGAAGATACCCAAAAATAATTTTAGGCTTGTCGGAAACACCTCTGCATTAACCCCACCGATGCCGGTGATGATGAACACGACGGCGAGGACACCACACATCAGAATGTTTTTGCGATAAAATTTTTGAATACGTCCCCGTGCCGATTGGCAGGTATCTTTGTTGAATCTGATTGGCTCGTTGTTCTTTTGAGCCAGCACATCGTCAAGGGTTGACATGCTTTTTTTGAGTTCGTCGAAGTTCATATTATTTTGATTTTGAGATGAGTTTGTTTTTAATTCTGTGAAGTTTAGTAGCCACGTTATTCCGTTCTATGCCGATGATGTCTGCGATTTCCTCGTAGGAATATTCATCGAGCCATAGAAGAATAATCGCCTTTTCAATCGGTAACAGTTGGTTTATCAACTCATGCAGAGCCGCGAGTTGTTCTGCCTTGGCATCATCAGCTTCCGAGGAAATGTCGGCAAACGTCATTTCAATCGGGAGAGTTTCAATCTTGGGCTTGAAACTGCGAATGGCCATCAGTGCTGAATTGACCGCAACGCGATAGACCCATGTCGAGAGCTTACTTGCGCCCTTGAAAGATTCCAGACCCAACCAAAGGTTGGTAAGGATTTCCTGCCTCAAATCCTCGTAAGGGACTTTCGGGGTTGCATAGGCCCAGCATACCTTGTTGATAATTCGGGAGTGCTCCTTTATAAAGGAGTTGAACTCCATTCTGTTTTTGGTGGACTTTCCATTTTCTTGATGTTTTGTAACGTTAGGTGCAAAACTGCCCCTAAAAGTTACACTCACCTCAAAATATTTTTATAAGCGCACATAATCTCTGCATCTATAAGCAATTATAGACGCAGAGATTTCAACATGGCTCGTGCATTATCAAAGATTCAGATATTCTTTGAGGGCATCAACATATTCTTCAAATGCTTTACGCCCTTGTTCTGTAACTTGGCAAACTGTTCGGGTTTTCTTGCCGACAAAACCTTTCTCCATTGAGATATATCCTGCAGACGAAAGTTTGTCGAGTTGAACACTCAGATTACCTGCGGTGGCTTCGGTTTTTTCTTTGAGATAAACAAAATCCGCCTCGTCAACATTCATCAGAATTGACATTACCGCAAGACGTAGTTGCGAGTGCAACAGCGGATCAAGTTCTTTCATTTTTCCTCGGCTTTAATTTTTCGTGAAATAATGAATGCAGGAACAATGAACATCAGCAAGAAGCAGAGAATGTAGAGAGGAACTACCCAAGAATAGAGCAACGGTATCGGCAAAGATTGCAGATGATGATAGCGAATCCTGAAAAAATTGAGAATAAGCCACCAAATATATACGATTTTTCGCGTAGAAGCAGTCCACTCACCGTTGCTCCAAATCCCACGACAATAAAAGCGTAGTAGAACATAGCAAGCCAAGCTTGGGGGTATCCACATTGTTGAGCTATGAAGCAGCCTATTGTCAAGCCGATGGCTATATAGCCAACGCATTTCCACAACCCTGCGCTAACGTTATCGAGATATGTTTTCGTTCCTCTTTTCTCTCGACTGTTATTAGCGAGGATAATATTGGCAGGAATGCCTATAACAGGAATTGCGAACCATACGAAGTTAAACCACGGCATTGTGTGTAGTTGAGAGGAGAATCCATGCAGCGACGGCTGTAATGATGGTGAGCACAGCCCACATCACCGAGATTCTGAGGTCGGGCGAAGCGACTCTGCGCTTCGTGCTTTGAATCATGGATGCTATCAGCTCCATGCTCTCTTGCGGTGTTAATTTCTTGTCTTCCATATTTGGGAGAATTTGAGGGTTTGTAAATCGGTTTATATTATAAACCATACTGTCTTAAAAAAGAGCGGTCGCGCGTTACCGCTCTAATTTCAGTTGCAAAGTTAATACGGTTTATGTTATAAACCAAATTTTGAAGCAACTTTTTTTCAAAAAAAAATTATCCACACCGTGACCACCCTCGGTATCGCCGCCTAAATTCACTGATTAATCAACCCACGCAAAGATAACAATCTCAATTTTAATTATAGCGAATTCGCCATAATTAGGAATCAGTCGGGAATTGCTCGGTTGGTCGGTGAAGCGCGAGTTATCGAAAATCAACTACCGCATCCACACTGATGCAATCAAAACGCATTTGCTCCCCGCTCAGATAACACGCGAACAAGCAGCGTTTGTCTATGCCAATGAAGCGGATGTGTTGAACGTGGCAATGTTCGGCATGACAGCGAAACAGTGGCGTGAGGCTAACCCTGACTTGAAAGGCAATATCCGCGACTATGCCTCAGTCAACGAACTTATCTGCCTCTCAAATATGGAAAGCCTCAATGCCGTATTCATCGAGCAAGGGCTGCCACAATCAGAGCGACTTATAAAACTCAACCAAATCGCCATTCACCAAGTGCAAATTTTGGAGAGTGACGACAACGACCGCAAACTACTAAGAGCCTGTCCCACAAGTCATCGCGTAGCGCTTTCGAAGAAAGAAATGTTAACGCTGAGGCGGACAGTTATTGTGGGACAGGCTCTTACTAAAGTTGAGTTATTTGATTTTGACAAACTCGGGCTGCCAGGCATCGACGTCGATAGCGCCTACGCCGTGGACGGGGACGCTGGTGGGGCGGTCGCTGAAGACTATGAGCACGCGGTTGCCGGTCTCCGGGTCGGTTTTATCCACAACGAGTACATCGGCATCGCCTACACGTTGTTTGTCGAAGGTCGTCGTGCCACGCCACATTGCGGGGTTATCACGTCTAAAGTTCATTGCCTTCTTGGTAAAGTCGAGCAGCCGGCGTTCACCGTCGTTGCGGGGCTCGAGATGTCCCGAGGTACGCGCTACGTTGTCCTTTTGTCCGCCGTGGGTCTCGAGAGTGCGGTCGGCCATCTCGTCGCCATAGTACAGCGTTATGGGTCCATTATAGCCGGCAAGGATAGCGATGCGGGCCATCTGCTTTTCGTAGTAAAGGGGATCGGTCGGGTCGAAATGGTCGGCCAAGCGGTATCCGTCGTGGTTTGTCAAAAACAAGTTGGGCATGACCGAGTCGGTGGCATATCCGCGCTGACGGGGAGTGCCGTATACTCGGATAATATCGTCCCAACCATTGACAAGCCCGGTCGATGAGGGATCCTGCATCGCTCCGCTGATTGTTTCTTTGCCGTCAAAGTCAAAGGCGCTCTTCAGGCCGCCGTTTTTATACACACCCTCGTTGATAGTCGCAGCCGTGCCCCAGTCCTCGCCTACCATGTAGCCAAGCGTACCCCACTGCTTACCTTCGGCGCGGCGACGTGCTGCGGTCTGTTCGACAGCGCCGCGTATTTCGTTCCAGTAGTTGTGGTTGCCTTGACATGCCTGATAAGCCTGGTCGAGACGCCAACCGTCTACGTCGTAGTTGTCCATCCACCAGGTAGCTACCTCCTTAAAGTAATCGAGTGACCCGGGATATGCCACGTTGCCTGTGCCTTCATTACGGTCATTACCCGATATGGTCGAGTCGATTGTATAGCCCGACGGCGACGGGGTACTCACTCCGCCGTGATGTCCGAATACACCGTCAAGGATGACGTAAAGCCCGCGCTCGTGTGCCTTATCGACCAACTCGCGAAAGTCGGCTTCGGTACCGAAATGGGGGTCGATTTTAAAGTAGTCGTTGGTAAAATACCCCGTAGCCTGGAGCTTTTCGCCGCCCATAGCCGTCGACGAGTCGAATATCGGCGTCAACCATATTGCATTGACTCCCAAATCCTTGATATAATCGAGCGAGTTGATGATGCCGCGTAGATTGCCGTTTTTACGTTCACCGTCGGGACCCCACATAGCTGCGTAGCCGGGCGCGCCGTCCTCGGCGTGCTGAAACGACGCAACCATTATTTGATAAATCGACAGTGACCGCTGTGCATCGTCGTTGACCGCAGCAGCCTTCGAGGTTTGTGTGCCAAACAATGCAACCAGCCATGCAAACACGATAGTACTTATTTTTTTCATTCGAGATAGAGATAAAATTTTACTCCTCGGTGGCCGAGAACTCCATAAGGTAGGCCTTGATGAACTCGTCGAGGTCGCCGTCCATCACTCCGCCTACGTCGCTGGTCTGATGACCTGTGCGGTGGTCCTTGACGCGGCGGTCGTCGAAGACGTAGCTGCGTATCTGACAGCCCCACTCGATTTTCATCTTGCCGGCCTCGATCTTGGCCTGCTCCTGCAGACGGTGCTGAAGCTCCTTGTCGTAGAGGATAGAGCGCAGCTGGCGCATGGCATTCTCCTTGTTTTTGGGCTGGTCGCGGGTCTCGGTGTTCTCGATCAGAATCTCCTCCTGCTCGCCGGTGTAGGGGTCGGTGAACTGATAGCGCAGACGCACGCCCGACTCCACCTTGTTGACATTCTGACCACCGGCGCCGCCCGAGCGGAATGTATCCCACGACAGACAAGCCGGGTCGACCTTGACCTCGATGGTGTCGTCGACCAAGGGCGTCACGAACACCGACGCAAACGATGTCATGCGCTTGCCCTGGGCATTGTAGGGCGACACGCGCACCAGGCGGTGCACGCCGTTCTCGCTCTTGAGGTAGCCGTAGGCAAAGTCGCCCTCGACATTGATGGTGCACGACTTGATGCCGGCCTCGTCGCCCTCGAGCAGGTTGGCGATCGAGGTCTTGTATCCGTGCTTCTCGCACCAGCGCAGGTACATGCGCATCAGCATCGAGGCCCAGTCCTGGCTCTCGGTGCCGCCGGCGCCCGAGTTGATTTTAAGCACGACACCGAGCTTGTCCTCCTCGCGGCGCAGCATATTGCGCAACTCAAGTGCTTCGATTTTCGACAACGCATCCTCAAAAAGAGCATCGACGTCAGCCTCCTCAATCAGACCCTCCTTGACAAACTCAAAACCGGTCTCGACCTCGGCCACAGCCTTGGCTACATCCTCGTAGCCAACGATCCACGCCTGCAAATCCTTGATTTTTTTCATCTGAGCCTGAGCCTCCTTGGGATGCTCCCAAAAGTCGGGGACATGAGTACGAAGCTCCTCCTCCTCGACCTGGATACGTTTACCATCAACATCGAGATAGCGTTTGAGCGCATCGCGACGAGTCATAATCTCCTTAAGCTGTTCCTGAGTTATCATAGTGTGTACATCAATTTAGAGAAAAACGGGCAACAAAAACATTGAAATTGCCCCGGCCAAAAAAGTTGGCCCCATTAGAGTGCAAAATTACAAAACTTTGCGTCCATTTCCAAAAAAATGCCTATCTTTGCAACCGAAAACGAAAATACCCCCCAAGGAGAGATGCTCGAGTGGCTGAAGAGGTTCGCCTGGAAAGCGGATAAAGGCCAAAAGCCTTTCGCGGGTTCGAATCCCGCTCTCTCCGCAAAAGAAGCCCGGTCCGCCAGGCTTTTTTTGTGGAGTGACGGGATGAGAACCCCGGGTTCGTTATCGCGAAGCGCTTTCGGAGCAAGAAACCCCAGGCGCAGACTGGGGAAGTGATATCGTATTTATTTTGAGCCTCGGTGAGGCGATGTCGTGGTATCAACTTGTTAGCTTTTTCGGTGATTGTGCTAGAACATTCATATTCGTTACCGCAACATCGCATCTCCGATGCTCACTGTTAGAGTGTTGCCTTTTCCCCAGGCTGCGTTCAATGCTGATAAAATAAGCGATAAGCATCTATCATATAACGCATTAATAGTTGGTAAACCATACTCTATTTTTCAAATTCACTGACTGCGACTAGTGTTACAGGCTTAGGTTTCAAGGCTGTAAGTTTTTGAGCCTCTACCTGTATCATTTATAAACAGCATGCAGTCGGGTTATATCTATCTGATTAATAATGTTTAACCTTTTATTTTACCAGCATTGGGCTGCGCCTGGGGTTAACCACAACCTCGCGCCTCCGGCGCTGCTTTATCGATCCTTAACCAACTGATCTTGATTAACTTATTCACATGCGAAACTTGAGTTGCTTAAGAAAAAAGACTGCAATTAAAGCGTACTTTGCGAATCATCAAAAGAAAATGTCATTAAACCTGCTTCACTCTTTGTGAATGTCGACACCCCAATGAGTTCGCTAATGCCCCCCGTCCAAAACAGGACTTGCATTTGTTCTTTGGGTTCCAAATCCAAACTGTTCATCAGTTCTATAGATTTGTTTTTACACATAGTTTTGAGGGACTCAAAGTCATCAGAAATGGTGCCGATTCTTATCGACATCTCTTTGGGGGACTCTTTTTTAGCATCCTCTCGTTTTGCGCGTTTATACTTCGTCATATAAATTAAAATTTTTATGTTAATAAATATGACACAAAAATACATACAAAGTCAGGAACTTACAAACGGCGGTTAACGTTCGTTAATAAATGGGCCGTATATGCATAACTGGCACCTATTGATGTATTTTAACACAACTAAACAACTATTATGATTTAAACTCATGATTATTGACTTTTGAAATGTCGTAATTGAAGATGTTGGGAAAGGTCACCAAAAAAACATTCCTTGGTCAATATCGCCGGGTTTATAGTGATATGTCGGTGAAAGTTTGTAACTTTGCATAAGTATGGCCAACGAACTACATACGTCGGACGAGCTTAACAGATTTAAACGCTATTCAGCGAAGCTCAGGATTATCGCGGTGTCCGTAACCGCGGTCATAATCCTGTGCATATTCATGATATTCAACTACGTTGACACTGTCAATCATAGAGCCGAAATGGAAAAGGCCGCTCGCATCGAGGCCGCTAACCGACAAATGGAGGCCGAACAAGCCAAACGCGATAGTATGCAGACTATCGAGGATGCTCGACAGCGTCACATCGCCGACTCTGTCCGCATAGCAAATATGCCGTCTTATTCGATTGCCGATGTTCACGAGATGGTAAGGGAGGTTGTTCCCACATATTCGTGGGTCTACCTTTGGCGAATGGATAACGACAACTGGATAATGCAGTACACCCTCGAGTATGGCGACAAGGAGCACCATTTTATTCAACGCTTCAACCCCTCGACACGAAAATTCGAAAAGGCAATCGAGTTTTCTACGACCTACTACAAAAATCTAACCGATGACGAGGGCATATACACACATCCCGCAAACGTGCGTTGCAGTTTTTCGGAGGACACCCGTTGGGGCACGCTCGAATATTTTGAAGATGGCAAGCGTATCGGCGAATATAACCGCCGGGGTATCGAAAAGGCCTGCCGGATTCCGTCAACGACTGTCGGCCCGCTGACAAAAAAACGAATCAAAGCGCTCAAATCGGCTCCTCCCGAATGGGTTGAGGAGGGCTATGAATCAGTCGAGGATTATTACTACGACAACGAGGAGGATTTATACTTCTACTACAATTGATCTATTCAATAAATCATCCAAAATACGACCAGCGAACAAAGAATAGCAAAGACGCACGCCCGGATAATCCAATGGTTAAGCTCTTTCTCCCGCTTAATCAACAGAGAGACAAGCTTTGCTTCGTCCTTTTCGACATTCGCTTGATAATTAGCAATCAAACCCGGCAATTTTTCTAATTCACGCCGCAGTGCCAAAATTTTCCTTGGCAGCAAATTCGGGTTCTCTAATTCCCTGGTAAGACGTTCAATGTCAGCCTCAATCTTCTTGATTCTCTTCTCATCCTTTGCAATGCGTTGCCGATAGAATTTGATAAGCTCAGACGTAGGACGTTCATCTTTGACACCCCTGCAGACACCACCACGCTGCGAACTGCTTCTTTCGTGCTGAGTACCGTTTCCGTCTCGGTGTGAGCTATTTCCGCTACGTTGAGAACAATTTTCTACGCGGTTAGAACCGTTTTCGACCCTTTGAGAGCCTACATAGCAGCTTGCTTCATCGCAATCCACATCATCCGCGTTATCTTCATCGCACCAATCATACGACTCATCAGTATATTCATGATACGTGTAGTCGACCCACATATCATGCTCACTGTCACCATTATATTCGCGATACTCACTCATCTGTCCTTTTCCTTTCGTATAGTTATGATAACAAACTTGTCGAATCTTCAACTAAGTATATCACAGAATTATGATCAAAGCCGGTGGTCTCTTTTACAATTTTTGTTATAGCTATGCAAATTTTTATGGACTTCGTTATATTGATTGCGATGCGAATACGTGCCAACTACCATCGGCCTCAGAGCGTTGGATATAACCGTTCTTTATCATTTGTTGGAGTTGCTTTTTGACGGCACGAGGAACTATGCCTACAACTTCGGCAAGTCTGTCGGTAGTAATGTCTGGATTTTCTTTTAGCGTGATTAGGATTCGAGGGCTGCTCGCACTGCGGAAAACAATCTTTTTACCATCGTACCACCATACATTTGCTGATGTTTCGCTCACGAATTCAATATCATAATTCAGTTCAGTCTCAACGAGCTTCTTGAAATAGCGTAAGAAGTGTTTAATTTTTGAAAGCGTGGCATGGGCACCATCTGATGGAACAGGACCTATTTCAATGTCGGTCTTGTGCAGTGCTTCAATGTATTCGTGTTTATTACGACTGCGAACTACAATCATCGGCCAATTATGACGAGCGAGAATGTAATTGACCATCAGACGGGCAATACGACCATTTCCATCTTCAAACGGATGTATGCGTATGTATCGGTAGTGAAAAAGCGAAGCGAGTTCAACCGGTGAATATTCTCCGCTCGCCTCAGCCTCGTTGTACCAATCAACCAAATCTGACATCAAAGCAGGTGTTTCCTCAGGCGAAGCATACTCGAAGCGGTCGCCATAGCGAGTAATTACGCTATTTGGGCGAGTTTTATACTGCCCGGCATGGATCACGTAACTCGTCTGCACACCTCCGGGCAAATTGCGATAGACAGTGTAATCCTCTCGCAACAGCGTCTTATGCAACTGTCGGATAAACGATTGACTCATAGGTTTATCACGAAGTCGTGCTTCCTCGCACATCATAGCCATACCGACTTGACTTGCTTTCATATCGACAAAGTCCTTAAAATCCCCTTCGCCACTCACTTTGCCAAAAAGTATAAGTAGTTCAGTCTGACCATAAGTCAGAGTGTTGCCTTCTATGTGATTACTATTGAAATTGTAATCAACAGAAAAACGTTGGCTGAGCAAATAACGCTTACGCTCTGAAATCGGCTGCAAACTCTGCCATTTGGCATATATGTCGTTTAGTTTATCCATGAATTTCCATTTTTTGTAGACTTGAACGTTCCCTTAGTGAACGTATGAACGTGTTTTTTATTTTGTGAACGAAGAATTAAAACAAACAATTAGGTCGTCAATTTGGTTATCGAGAATGTTGCCTTTCCCCGGCTCGTTCGCCTTTCGTCCCTGAAAAAAATATACAATTCAGGCTAAGCTTGGGTCGGTGATCCAAACTAATCTGAAAGGTCGGAAGCCTAAATTACATGTCATTGTCATTGTCTTCGTCGTCGTAGTCATCGTCGATGGGTTGAAGCTCGCATCGTACGTATCCTTCAAGTTTGGCATCGCGAAATGGGTACCATTCGTCGGTGAGGTCGTTGCGGTCAAGGGCGTTACGGAATCCCCGAAATGGGTGACGGTTGCGCAATGCATAGACTGCTTCACGAAAGAATCTCTTATTATCGGCATGGAGGTCGGTAAAGTCCTCTATCCACCGAAAAGACTCCGACGAGTGAGGCTTGTCGATGCGACTTTTAAGTTGAAGCATCTTTTTGATGCGGATAACTTCGTCTTTTTGCCAACCACACAATTCGCGGTCAGGTAATTTGGCTATTTCCTCGTCGGTCAGATCTAAATACTCCTCGTAATCCCATATCGTCTCGTCTATGGCGCCTTCATATTCGAGTGTATCGATGTCGTAGTATGCGCAATCGCACACCGTCTGTTCATCGGCAATGCATTTAATAAGGTCCTCAAGGTCTTTAGCTTTCTCCATAATTTTTTATTAGTAAGCGAATAGTTGTCATTTTGTGCAGCTCATTTCAAGGCGAGCTCGGCATAAGCACGTACATTGAGCCGCTCGGCTATCTCGTTGACATATTGACCAACGCAAACTGTCGGGCAGTTGCTGAGCGCCCACCATCCATTGTCGGCTTGTTTATAGTCTTTCGAGAACTCGGGACGCTGACGGCTGACGAGCGGTTTCTTGCCATACGCCATACCGAGCTCGTCGACTTTGCTAAATCCTACTACCGAAAGAAATTTGATAAACGAGTCGATAGTATACATATCATCGACAACTGTTTTGTCGGGCAAATGTATCATCAACTTCTCCTGCATATACGATGTTCCGCGCCCCCGGTCATAACGCTGACTACAAAAATGCCTGTTAGCTCGCTGGCGCATCTCGTGATAGTAATCATCGATAGTACGCAGGGGCCGCAGTGCACTGTCCGCCTCGACGGCCGGAGCGTCGCTCTCTGATTTGAGGAAATGATATGCCTTTAGGTATTTGCGCAGACGGGCCACGGTCTCGTCAGTAATCTCGTCGAGACGCCGGATATCCATGTTGTCTTCGAGGTCGTGAATTTTTACCATCCGACCGATAGGATTCTGCTTGGCACGGGCCACAAAATCCTCATAACTCTCGCCGTCGCGCGTGGTAACCGAAAGAACAGCATCGACAATCGACTGCGAAAAGCCCTGACCGAGCAGATAGTCGGTCGTGATGTCGGTATCCTCGATTGTATCGTGGAGCAACGCAACGATGCGCTCGGCATCGGTGGCGCACCGAGCTGCAACGCGCTCGGGGTGCAGATGATAAGGCATCCCGGCCTTGTCCACTTGTCCGGCATGGGCAACAGTACATATCTCGTATGCCTTCTTTAACAATGTTTGCATTTTGATGATATTCGATTTTGATAAGCCACTCAACAGTATAAAACTATCAATACACAAAGGTAGTGATAATTTGGCAATTTCCGTTCTTTATCCTTACGAAATTCGCTCAATGCAACCATCTCTCCCATCTCCTCCCTCCCCTCGGCCGCGGTTCGGCAAACAATACTATTTCAGCTGTGTGAGCGCGGAAGCGCGAAATTGCCCAAGCACCGGGACCAAACAAAAAAAGCACCCCGGCTGGAAGGTGTCGCAGTCGGGATGCGGTATAAAGTAAGTTATAAGTCAGTGTTATGAATTATGAAGCAAACTCTGACTTATGACCTAATTAGTAGACGAGTTTCAGGTCGTCGAGGTAGAGTGTCGAGTTACCACCGGCAAAATAGTCGCCGTAGCGCGATGCGGCTGCGGTAAGCATCAGTTTCGAGGGGATGACGTCTGTGCGGTAGTAGTTGAGCTTAATCGAGAACTGTACCATTGCATCGCCGGGCGTTGCTTTGTCGATAACGAGTTCGCCGTATGCGATTACGTTCGATTCGTTTTTGTCAAAGAAGATTTTATCTTTAGTATTGACAATGACGGGGTAGTGCTTGTCGCTGTCGACTTTGTCAATCGAGTTGTCGAGCAGTGCGATGTATATGATAGCAGTATCTTGGTCGCCTTTGCTGAGCGAGGGGACATCGCTGCTGGTGTATTCGACCGAGCCGGGTGTGTAGTGATACCAACCGGTCAGTTCGACGGGTCGAGCTGTCCAGTCGCGACCCCATCCGAGGACGCCGTTTGTACCGATTGTACGGATAAATTCACCGATAAAGAGGTTTCCGGCCGCAAACTTACCGAGTGCACCGACACCGACAAACTGGCTGGCGAGTTTAGCCGAGTAAGTACCGGAATGTACTTTTTCGGTCGAGGGTACGGTGACGTTGACGTTCATCAGGGGAGCCGAGGCAGTGTTACCGCTATCCCAGAACATTGATTCGCCGGCGGCGTTGATACGCTGAATTTTGCCGTCCATCGACCAGTTTTCGAAGCTCGAGTTGGGCATCTGAGGTGCCGCGGTGGTTGTGAAGCTGCGCACATCGGTCGAGGTATAATCCGTCGCGGTTGCCAGATACTCGTACTGAGTGCCGGGTTCGAGGTCAGTAAGGACAGCGCTGAATGTCGAGCCCGAAACGGTTACGTTAGCAACCGTATTCCAAGCCTGCGAGCCGACTTGACGATACATGAATCCGGGATTCGAAGCCGAGGCTTTGAGTATGCGACCGGTAATGGTAGCCTTGGTGGCCCATACATCGGTTGCAACAACCTCGTCGGCAATTACATCGGCATCGGTAACGGTGATTACCATTGTTTTGTTCGACGTCTTGTTGTTGGCATCGGTTGCCGACATATTGAAGTTGTAAGTACCTTCACCGAGGCCGTTGAGCAGTTCGTCAGCAAAGATGATGTTGAGTGTCGAGTTGTCGGCTTCGGCGTTGTAGGCGTATGTCCAGTTGATACCGGCTGCACGGAGTTGATTTGCAACTTCTTCGCTGGCGTTCATAAGGTCAACATCGTTGCCGTTTACGCCGGTCATGGCGGTGAGGTTGTCGGCAGCGAATACAAAGCTGTTGATAGCCGATGTAGCACCGACAATCACTTCGCGACGACCAACCTTGCCGGCTTCGCAGAACAGAGGCTCGTCGATATTGAAACCTACGCCGGTGTAGATGGGCGAAAGTGCAATTTCGACTTCGTCGTTGATTTCGAGAGCACTCTCATCGATTTCGATGGTCAGATAACCACCACCGACTTCGGCACCCTGGCCTCCGTTGTAGACAACTTTGAGGGTATAGAGGGTAGCGGGTTTGACGTTTTCGATTTTACCGGTACGAGTGTAGGCCTCGCCGTTTGCAAGGGTACCATTGAGGGTCCATGTCAGAGCTTTGTCAGCATTGGGCATCATGAAGTAACCGAGACGTTCGTCGCGACCTTCGAAATCGAGGGTGCCGCGCGAGTGACCTACGGTCATCGTATAGGACGACATAAACTCGTCGATCGATTCGTCGTAGCTAACGGCTGCAACAACGTTAGCTATCTTACAAGTAAGGTTTACGTACGTTGTCTCGCGATTGCGGATAGTAAACTCGGTGCGGCCTTTAAACCACTTGTCGGTAAACGATGCCGATACCGAGTCGCCTGTCCACGCTTCGGCAACATAGTTGTCCGAAACGAGTTTGATACCTTCGGCGGGCACCTCGGATAGGCCGTTGAAGCGGCGTACGAGGCCCTTGGGGTTGTAGATGTGTATGAGGGTTTTCTCAGCAAGTTCGTCGGCCAACGAGCGTGCTTTGACCTTTACGTCGGTATTGACGGTGGTGCGAATCATCACCGTGCCTTCGCCCGACGTAAGGAGTTGGTCGTCCTTACACGAGGTGAACGCGGTTGCCAAAACCAGCGTCGCACCCATAAGCATTATCGTTTTTTTCATTGCTTTTTACTTTTTGGGGATTAAACAACCGGTTATTTTGCAACCAGGACGAGGGTCTTGATTTGCTGCATATTATCGTTGTCCTCGACAGTGAGTTTAAACTCGTGGGTACCGGGGAATCCGGCCAACAAGGGAATGAAGGTCGTGATATCGAAGTCGAGAGCGGTTTCGCCGATAACCTCGTTGCCAACGGGGAAGTTGATCGAAGCAAAGTCGCTTTCATATTCGCCGGGATAAGCCAGGTCAAAGCTCAACGGAATCAATTCGCCGGCCGATGCAAGGAAGTCATCGTTGGTCGAGCTGATCGAAACCATCAGGTGGGTGATACCTTTGGGTGCGCTGATGTTGACAACGACCTGACTAAGGCCGGCAACATCGTTGGGAGCGTCCATGTTGACGTCGTTACTTTTGATTTTGATGGTGTTCTCGGGTTTGGGATCATCGGGGTCTTCGGGACCGGGACCGGGATCCTCGCCTGGTTCTTCACCACCGGGACGGTCCGAGGGATCGAGGATTTCTTCCTCGTTGGGGATGTTGCTGTTCATATCCTCGTCGGTGACATCAAAATCGATACCGATACCGGGGTCGATGCCGCCTTCGGGGTCGGTGGGATCGGCTCCGCCGGGTGTTTTAACCTTGAAGGTTATAATGCGGTGCTGCCCGGCTTCGGCGTCGGTGATTACGTGGCGAAGGTTCTCCTTGGTGCCGTTGACCGTACCGTTAAACTCAACGATGATGGTCGAGCTGCCTTCGAGGGCTTCGAAGTAGCCGGCGCGTGTCTCGTCGGGAGTGTATTCGAGACGGCCCTGGTCGTTGGCAACGACGGTAACTTTGACGTCGTCGTGCATGTATTTGCGAAGTTCGTCAGTGTAACGAATCGACACCTTGATGTTGGCAAGTTTACAAGTCACGATGCCAAGGTCGGTGATTGCATCGTTGGCAATTTCGAATTCTTTTTCACCGACAAAGTAGGGGTGCTCCCATTCGGCTTTCTGGACCTCGTGGCTGTATACTTTGGCAGTATATTTACCGACGGGGAGTTCAAAGACTTCGGGCATGTCGCTGTAGGTCCATTCCTTTGTCAGTGCACCGTTTTCGCCGTAGATTTTGATTTGGAAATCGGACAGGTCGATTGATGCACGCGATGTCTCGATGACTTTTTCGGCATTGCTGACATCGATGCCCATTGATTTGAGGTTGACGCTGCCTTTGCCGGCGGGGTCAGGACCCACATTGGGGTCGTCGTGACACGCGCACAGACCAAAGCTCAGTGCAAGTGCTGCAGCGTAAGCAAATATCTTGGTTTTCATCTTACTTTTCGTTTTGATTGATTAGGCAGAGTGATTAATACTCAAATGTAAAGTTGTCTACAACCAGGGTTGCACCGTGCTGGTACGACTCGTAGCGCGAGTTATACGTTGTGACGGCCACATTGTTTGTTTCCTGAGCTAAGCTCGTCGATGCATATTTCGACGATGCGACCATGACGCGTACCGAAGTTGCTTTAGGAGCGTTGGCAACGTAAGTCAGAGGCACGTTGAAGGCTGTATAACTACCGGCAGCCGAAAGATTTGCGTGGCCCGTTGCAATGACGGTCGAGCCGTTGAGTACTTCGACTGTTACGACGCCGTTGTCAGCTGCGCCCGATGCATCGAGGGTATATGTGTAGTATCCTTTGAGTGCTTTGGGACGCGAAGCAAAGCTTACGCCCTGTTTGTATGTCTCGGCGCTTCCGTTCCACGAGTACGAGCCGAGGAACATCTTACCTACCGAGTGGTTCGCGATGCTGGGCACGGTGTGGTTGTAGTACTCGTCCGAGCCGGCAAACTCTTTTCGCCATACGCTGGGGCGTGTGCCGTTTGCATCCCATGCTACGTTGCGGACAACCATAGCATTTGCACCATTCTGAGCTGCAAAACCGGCATACGAAGCGGGTGTTTCGCTGCCGCCGCCTGTGTTGAGGATGCGGATATTAGGCACGGTCGATACGTACGACAGGGTTGTATTGAATACCGAGGGTACGGCAAACCAGGTATTTTGATTTGCACCCGACATAGTCTTGGCATTGGTGGTTGCCCAACCGTTAGCTTCGCTGATGTCGTATTTAGCTTTTGTATCGTAGTTGATACCGGCCGAGATACTCCACTTGCCGCCTTGTTCAACTTCGGCCGAGTATTTCGATGTGATATTTTCGAAGTCACCGTTGGGAACGCCGGCGGCAGCTTCGGTAGCAAAGCGAACGGGGCTGCAAGCCTGCGATTCGAGACCGGTTACGCTGACTTTTACAAAGTAGGACGTGCCGGCGGTGAGACCGGTCAGGCTAAGGTTAGCACCGTTGACTGCTGCAATATTGGCAACGGTGTAGGTCGAACCGTCAGTCGAAAGGTAGGCAGTTGCATTTTTAGCCAAAATCGAGGCGTCAGCACCGTTGCTTGTCAGTGTAACGATTGCCGTGTGCGCCCAAGTATCGTTTTCGGGTACATCGAGGCCGAAGTCGTTCACACCGCTGCGGTTAACAACGAGTTCGTTTGAATATTTACCTGCAGCCGATGCGCGTACTGTAACGGCCGAAGTTGTAGCCGGTACGGTCAGTGCTACGCGGTATTTGCCGTCGGTCGGCTGGCCAACCGAACGTACGGTGGCTTTGTCCCATGTGCCACGCTCGTTCTTGACTTCGAATTTTACGTCGGTCGAGGGATTCGAGCCGTTGTATTCCAGGTCAAACTCGAGGTCGGTAGCAGCCAATGCAAGTGCCGAGGGGTTAGCAAGCGCAAGTTTAAGTTCGGTCAAGGTAATGGCAAAGGTGAAGTGTTCGCTGACTTTACCGTATTTGTCAACCACAACAAGGTCGAACTCGTTGGGCTCGGTACCGTCGGCCGCACGCAGCGACTTGGCAACGTTTGTAAAGTCGACTACGCCATATCCGTTTTGAGGATTAACAACACCGCGAAGCGAAAGTCCGAGGCCTTCGAGACGCGAAGCGATATTCTGGGTCAACGAGGTCAGTTCAACCTCCGACTCCCAACCCTGGAGGGCCAGCGAGCGCGATTTCGATACGAGGTTTACCGAACCGATACCACCGCGGGCAACGATGTTGACAGCGGCTTTTGTCGGGGTCGAACCTTCGAGGTAGGCAATCGTGCCTCCGTTGGTGATACCGTCGCCTGTCAGCACGGGAGCCGGGGCATTGAGTACCTCGTCGCTGATGTCGATGGTAACATCCTCCTTGGCAAGATTCTCGTCAAAGGTGATTTCGAGGACAGCTTCGCCGGTGCCGTTCTGCAGACCCACGGTGATGTGGTAGTGATAACGGGGTTTGGCTGTGAAGGTAGCGGCACGAAGCGTTGCCGAGGTGCCGTTGGGTTTGGTGATGTCAACGTCGAGAGTTACTTCACCGGGACGAAGATAAATGGGGTTGGTCTCTTCGGGTCCATAGTATAAGTACGAGCCACCGGTCGAGTGGAGCTCGGCGCTGTACGATTTCATGTAGTCCTTAAAGTCGTCGGTGTATTCGATGGTCACCATCGAGTTGGCCAAAGTTGCTGTCAAGCTGACAGGCGTTGTCTTTCCTTCGACTACACTAACTGTTGTCGAACCTGCGTATGCAGGACGATCAAAACCTTCATTATCAATGTTTCCGTAGGTTGCTTCGATTGTGTACTCGCCTACGCCGAACTCAGTAGTCGGGTCATAGTCGTCGAGCGACGCCCATGTGTGGCTGTACGACCCATCGTTTTTCGTAATGGTCAACGAAAGGTCATTGGCGGTCACCGTAGTGGCACGCGATGCTTTTTTTGACGATGTCACCGCGGTGTTTAGATCCACCGTGGGAGCAATCCCGCCGACTCCAACCTTCGACGATGAACCCATGTCGTCATGACACGACACGAGGACGCCTCCGAGAGCGAGAGTCGCCAAAAAGCCAATAAATGCGGTCTTTTTTGCCATAGAGGTAATGTGATTGGTTAAAATTATTTTGTGGATATTGAATTATTTAGCTTAACTGTGGGATGCCGACGCTTTTTGGGCGTAAGCATACTGATTTTAGACTTTGCCAACACTTGCAAGGTTTAACTTAACTTGCCTGATAGACAAAATATCCTACAAAAGTACTAAAAATTGTTGACAAATCGGCCATTGCACGGCCAAATTTTGCCAAAACATCCTATATTTCCCCTCATTTCCCCTATAAGCCCAATCCCATCACCCATCCGTTTTTGTGAGCCCGTATCTAAGATTGCTAAATCAACTAAAATAGCTAACATAGCTACATTAGCTACATTAGCTAAAATAGCTAAAATAGCCAATGTAGCTAAATTAGCTAAGATAGCTAATTTAGCCTCGGTTCGCCTCTCGCCTCTTACTTATACTCGTCCCACGATTTGATTTCGATATCATCGACGGACAACGTCGTGAAGGCGCGTATAAAGGCACTGGCAAGACGTGCGTTGGTCAACAAAGGTACGTTGAGGTCGATGGCCGCACGGCGGATCTTGTATCCGTTTGACAGCTCGGCCGACGACAGGTTTTTGGGTATATTGACAACCATGTCAATCTCCTTTTGGTGCAGCAGGTCGAGCGCCTGGGGATGCATATCGGGCTGGCTCGGCCAATAAACCTGGATAGCAGGTATGCCGTTGTCGTTAAGGAATCGACACGTACCGCTGGTTGCGTAGATGGTATAGTGGTTGTTGTGCAAAAGATGGGCCGCATCGAGCATATCGGCCTTTTGACGCGGTGTACCGGTCGAAAGCAGCACCGATTTGCGCGGTATACGCTGACCGACAGCTAACATCGCTTTGAGGATAGCCTCGTTTGTGTCGTCACCGATACAGCCAACCTCGCCGGTCGATGACATATCGACGCCCAGCACGGGGTCGGCGCCTTGCAGTCGGCTGAACGAAAATTGCGAGGCCTTGATGCCTACATAGTCGAGGTCGAATGCACTCTTGTTGGGTTTCTCGACCGGCATACCGAGCATCGCCCGTGTTGCCAGGTCGATAAAGTTGATTTTCAGTACTTTTGACACGAACGGGAAGCTGCGCGATGCACGCAGGTTACACTCGATAACCTTGATGTCGTTGTGTTTTGGCAAGATACTGGATGTTGAACGGTCCGGTGATGTTGAGCGCTGCAGCGATCTGCGACGACACCTTCTTGATGCGGCGCATGGTCTCGACATACAGTTTCTGGGGCGGGAACTGGATGGTGGCGTCGCCCGAGTGGACACCGGCAAACTCGATGTGTTCGCTGATGGCGTAGGCTATGATCTCGCCATTCTGGGCCACGGCATCCATCTCGATTTCCTTGGCGTTTTGGATAAATTCGGTAACGACCACCGGATGATCCTTAGATACATTGGCGGCGAGACGCAGAAAACGTTCGAGCTCGTCATCATTCGAACATACATTCATCGCTGCGCCCGACAGCACATACGACGGACGGACAAGCACCGGGAAACCGACCTGGTCGATAAACTGGTGGATGTCGTCCATATTGGTGAGCTCGCGCCAGCGGGGCTGGTCGATGCCGAGGCGGTCGAGCATGGCCGAGAATTTGTTGCGGTCTTCGGCGTTGTCGATCGCGGTTGCCGAGGTGCCGAGGATGTTGATACCCTGCTCGTCGAGGCGCGTGGCCAGGTTGTTGGGTATCTGGCCGCCCACGCGCAGGATGGTGCCGTGGGGCTGCTCGAGGTCGAGGATATCCATCACGCGCTCGAAGGTGAGCTCGTCGAAGTAGAGGCGGTCGCACATGTCGTAGTCGGTCGACACGGTCTCGGGGTTGTAGTTGATCATCACCGAGCGCCATCCCTGTGCTTTGACGGTGAGCAGAGCGTTGACCGAGCACCAGTCAAACTCGACCGACGAGCCGATGCGGTAGGCACCGCTGCCGAGCACTACAATCGAGCGGTGGTCGCCGGTATACTCAACATCGTTTTGATTGCCATTATATGTAAGGTATAGGTAGTTTGTGCGGGCCGGATATTCGGCTGCCAAGGTGTCGATTTGTTTCACAACGGGAACGATGCCGAGTGCCTTTCGGGCTGCGCGCACATCGAGCACGGCTTTGCCGGCCTCGGTCATACCGGTTTTAAACACCGAGCGAGCAATCTGGAAATCACTGAAGCCCTGCTGTTTTGCAAGTTTTAACAGAGTAGCAGGCACATTCTCGAGTCGGTCGTAGGTCTCGAGCTCGTCGCGCGTAGCAACGATATTGCGCAGTTTATAAAGGAACCACTTGTCGATTTTTGTCAGCTCGTGGATACGGTCAACAGTGTATCCGGCCGTCATCGCTTTTGATATGGCAAAAATGCGGCGGTCGGTGGGCTCGCTCAGTGCGCGGTCAAGGTCGGGTATCTTGATGTCCTTGTTTTCGACAAATCCATGCATACCCTGGCCAATCATACGCAGGCCTTTTTGGATTGCCTCCTCAAAAGTACGGCCGATTGCCATCACCTCGCCGACCGACTTCATCGACGAACCAATCTCGCGTTTAACACCATGGAACTTACCAAGGTCCCAACGCGGTATTTTGCAGACTATATAGTCAAGCGCCGGCTCGAAAAACGCCGATGTGTCGTGCGTAACCGAGTTGCGAAGGTCAAAAAGGCCATAACCCAAACCGAGTTTGGCCGCAACAAAAGCAAGTGGATAGCCCGTGGCCTTCGAGGCAAGTGCCGACGAGCGGCTCAGACGGGCGTTGACCTCGATGACGCGGTAGTCCATCGACTCGGGGTCGAAGGCATACTGCACGTTGCATTCGCCCACGATGCCGATGTGGCGTATGATCTTGATGGCGAGCTTGCGCAGATAGTGGTAGTCCTCGTTGGAGAGGGTCTGCGCGGGGCCACGACGATACTCTCGCCGGTGTGGATGCCGAGCGGGTCGAAGTTCTCCATGTTGCAGACGGTGATGCAGTTGTCGAAACGGTCGCGCACCACCTCGTACTCGACTTCCTTCCAGCCCTTGAGCGATTTCTCGACAAGGACCTGAGGCGAGAATGACAACGCCTTCTCGACAAGCGCACGCAGCTCCTGCTCGTTGTCGCAGAAACCGCTGCCGAGACCGCCCAAGGCGTATGCCGCGCGTACAATGACTGGATAGCCAAGCTCGTTAGCAACTTGGATGGCCTCGTCGACTGTGTCGACAGCTTGGCTGCGTATGGTTTTTATATCTATCTGGTCAAGTTTACGTACAAAAAGCTCGCGGTCCTCCGTGTCCATAATCGCCTGGACAGGAGTACCGAGCACCTCGACATCGTATTTTTCGAGAATACCGTTGCGGTACAGGTCTACACCGCAGTTCAGCGCCGTCTGACCACCGAATGCCAAAAGTATACCCTGGGGACGCTCCTTGGCAATGACTTTTTCAACAAAGTAAGGCGTAACAGGCAAAAAGTAAATTTTGTCGGCAAAACCATCCGAGGTCTGCACCGTGGCAATATTCGGATTTATAAGGACTGTTTCGATTCCTTCCTCCTTCATTGCCTTAAGAGCCTGACTACCACTGTAGTCAAACTCGCCGGCTTCGCCGATTTTCAACGCTCCACTGCCTAACAGCAGCACTTTTTTGATTCGCTCATTAACGTTTTTACGTTCCATGTTGTCTTTATTTGCCATTATCCTGATTGGTAGTGGTAGTAAATTGAAAATCAAAGCCTTCTTCTTGGCCTAATTGACAGCGGCATGCACATCGAAAGCCATCCAGTCCGGGCCTTATATCCTTTGACACTGCAAAATTACAAAAAGACAATGAGCCTACAAAACGCCACGCCCCTATTCTATCCAAATATTTGCGCTTTTGCTACATAACAACACCAATTTTCAACACATCAGCTAATACACCCACGCAACCACTCGGGCCCCTCGTCACCCTCGCCCCCTCGTCCCTTTCGCCTCGCCACTCACCCCTTTCGCCTCGCCACTCACCCCTTTCGCCTCGCCTCGCCTCTTTCGCCTCTCGCCCCTTTCGCCTCTCGTCCAGCCTTTTATTACCGTGGTCAATACCCTCAGTCAGTCATCTTCGGTGCCCTGTAAGCTATTAAAGCTGTGTGAGCGCGGAAGCGCGAAAAACCTCCGCTCCTACGGCCTCAAACAGTCATCAAGCGACTTTCCGTCGCGGATATCCTCTATAAATTTAACATATTCATCTATAGACGGCAAGTGTTTTGCATCGCAATTGCGTGCAACTGCATCGTTGCCATCAGGCCACGCTTTGAAATTGAGATAAAAAAGCGAATCATATACGAGTTTTGACCGATTGTTTCCGCCAAAACAATGAATTATGACCGGTTCGCGCCTTTCTATATATGGTTGCAGAACACGCAACGCTCCGAAAATAGAATGAAGCCCCATATCAGCATTCTGCTCAGACATTGGAAACCAAAAATACGCAACGTCACGTTTACGCAGTTCGGCACAATGGAAAAGGCGTTGCTGTTTGACCCCTTGCGGCGGCGAAGACTGACCCCTGTGGGCAAAATATGTTTGACCCTTTAGGTCAGAATAAAAATGACCCCTGTCGTACATCGGCAGGGGAATTTTTTTGTAGATTTGAATGCCCGAGTCCTGGCAGGGAGGGCTAATTCAAAACAACTACAAATATGTATACAAAGTTAAAAAACATTTTGCGATGTTACGCATCCGGAATGGGAATAAAGGAGACGGCGTTGACGTTTCATATCTCCCGCAACACGGTGCGTAAGTATGTCCGCATGTTCATCACAAGCGGGAAAAGCGCTGAACAGCTGCTCTCGCTGTCGGAGGAGCATCTGCGCGAGCTGTTTGGAATAAAAGAATTCCGGAATCGGGAGGCTTCTCAGCAACGCATGGAGCTCGATGCGCTCATTCCGGAG